>Ga0114922_10000396_pt1 | contig 41866 bp, 45 predicted proteins | sample AartaG_FD_100975 | JGI IMG/M metagenome (GOLD analysis project Ga0114922, IMG submission 100975) | Deep subsurface microbial communities from Aarhus Bay to uncover new lineages of life (NeLLi) - Aarhus_00045 metaG | ecosystem: Environmental > Aquatic > Marine > Oceanic > Sediment | place... | reverse complement strand
ATACCATCACCATCCATGTCAGTTGCCTGTTTCTGATACTCGTCAGGCTCCATCAATCCCACTGCTATGCGCAACACTAGTATGGCATCGTTAGAGCGAATTTTACCGTCGTTGTTCACATCACCAAGAGCGATCGCGGCTTCTACTGTAAACGTTGCGCTATCACTGCCGCTCAACCCACCCGGGTCTGTTGCTGTGAAAGTGATAGTTTCGTTCCCACTCCACTCAGAACCTGGAACCGCTATGGTGGCGATACGATCATCACTGATACTAACAGATAGCTCAACATTCCCAGTGTATGTCCAGGCTATTTCGGACTTCTCATTGTCCGGGTCAGATACATAGTCATCAAGAGGAATATCTGCAAAAGCATCACCTACGGTTATAGTCTGATCTGGGATATCCGATACTACTAAAGGGTCATTCACCGGTGTTACTGTAAATGTCACACTGTGTCTGTTGCTCAATCCATCTGGATCTGCTGCCATGAAGGTGACAATCTCGCTCCCATTCCACTCAATATCTGGAATCGTTATGGTGGCGATGCGATCATCACTGATACTAACAGATAGCTCAACATTCCCAGTGTATGTCCAGACTATCTCGGAGTCCTCATTATCTGAGTCGGACACATAGTCATCGAGAAGAATTCTTGTGAATTCATCACCCTCATGTATAGTCTGGTCTGGGATGTCCGAAACTACGGGTAAATTTATTCCCAGTGGAATAGGTGGTGCATCATAGAATCTCAGAACGAAATCATTGATGTTAGGTCTAGGGGTCAAGTTAACCCGGAACGTCAGCTTCATACCGAAACTATCGCCTTTCTTATACCTTCCTCTCAACTCAAAACTACCCCACGGCAATCCGGATCTAGGTCTGACCCACGCATTGTTGCCAATTCTTACTACGTATGTTGGGAACGCCCAATTGAAGGCATTAGGTCTTTCTATAACAATCCGGACCTTGTCAAAATTGACCAAGACACCATCGATAGGGAGATCGGATATGTAGTAGATCCGGACGTAAGTTTTTACATACATTGCTATGTCCTCAACCTCCTCTACCGTAACATCCCATTGGCTAGAATCAAAGTGCGTTAGGCCTTGTGCCTTATGGGTAAATGTGAGGTCTGAGCACACTATGACTAATGCCGCTGTCAACACTATGGATACCGACTTCCCAAACATGATCCTCGACTCCTTTTTCTTCACAATTGCTTCGACAAAGATTGTTCCAAATCTCTCGCCGATGGCAACAATCAGAACTCCTGAGACTACCCAAGCTGGTATCATTGCTTTTCCTCAGTAGCATCCACACCCACCACGTCATCCACCGGAGGCGGCAACTGCTTCCGCGTCACCTCTTCCTCATACGGGTAAGTGCCATGAAAATATTCAGAAACCCTATACCCATGATCAGGATCCAGAACTTCCGGCTGTAATATATTTCCAGGATCGCGAAGACTATTCCAACTGGTAAGCTTTTCCCCAGAGAAAAGACCTTCTCCAATGTAAAATAAGATTCGGTGATCTTCTTGGTCTGCCCCTGCCCACTAGAGCTAATTGATACTGTAATAGCGCTGTCCGCTGCCAATACAATTCCTTCCATCACCTTTACGCAAACGACTACACTCATAACCCTCCCCTTTCATTTAGTGACAGGTATTCTATTCTCTGGCTCAGGGCTTAACCAATCCGAATCACCAAGCTCATATACTGCCCTGGGATACATGACCACGTAGAAACTGTCACCTGGATCATCCTCATAAGCCAGACCGATATAAACCTGGTAATCCATGTCTCTATGAGGCCCATGGATCTCCCATTCTGTACGGCCCTTATCATCAGCATCCAGGACTGGCTTCAAGCCACGCCGACTTAGCCTTGCTTTGATAACCCTCCAGTGTTGTGTGTCCTCTAGGTTTAGAAATCCCATATCGCCATCTCTCCTTTCGTGGAACACAAAAGCAATATGAAGCGTCTTGAAGCTCTATCTTCTGTCTTTCCACCAATAACGATCAGCAACTTTCTCAGACATACGATAGTCGGGAATCCGCTTGGCTTCTATATCCCATAACTCACACTGGAAACACTCTTGACCTGACGCCTTCTTAATCGTGATAAGACCATCCTCACTGACGTTAATGTAAGCATCAGCTTCCGGGAGATATGCTTCAGTTTCCCCCGGCTCCAGCCTCATCTTTAAATGCTTTGCCATCTCTGACCTCTCCTTTCTGCTTCAATCCCTTTAGTTATGCGCTTCTATCCACCTTTTACTACCACACATAGCACATCCAGCCAGTCAATATGCCTCTGTGTGCTATGCTTGCCAGTGGGTATGACTCATTAGCCGTTGCCCTGCCTGCTTTCCAGCCCTGTTTCAAGCCCTTGACCCCTGGGGTCTATCTGGTTGTCGATCCCTGCTCCTTTCGTCTAAGCCTCATTGGAAGATTGCAATATCTACATCGCACAAGCTTACCAATATCTCGATCCCTATCATAGTCAAATGCTTGATGGCATCCCGGGCACCTACCAAAAAACAGACCATGAACAAACACATCGACCTCTTTCTGTGTCTCAGGAACAGGCTGTAAATCATCCTCTTGGTCAGCTTCTTCCTCCAGGGAGTCTACCATTTCGTCAATCTTCTCGTTGAAATTTTCCCACAGGTCGTCCTCATATATTCCCTTAAGACCCTCTTTTGACTTTTCCTCTTTCCCTTTAAATCGCTCTTTAGCATCGGCTCCATAGTATTTCTCTATCGCATTACGACAGATTTGCTCTCCAGCTTCCAGTGTTTCATCGTTTTTGAAAAGGGCGTTTGATTCACACTTCCGCCTGCCATATTTCCTTATGTAGTTCCCATCCCTTGATTGTCTACCTGAACTTGTTTTGAGGTTGTCGATCCACATCAGATTGTACTTCTCTATATCATCAGCATTAAGCCCGAACCTGTCAATAATCAGATCATCAGGATGCCAGCCAGTCCCGCCAGAAACGTCCTCCATGTTCTTCTTGAATGTATTGGATATTTTCATCCCTGCTGGATCGTGGTCATAGAAAAGCAGCAAGACAGGTATAAGCCCATTGGCTTCGGCTTTCTGACCCAGGCCTGCTATATGCGACCTGAGAAGGATTGGCGCCCAGCCCTTCGATGATACAATAGGGACGTGGTATTCTTTACAGACCGGCTTGAACAGGTTCAGGATATCGCCTTTCTCGACACACATCATGAGGTAGTATTCCTCACCATCCCAATAATCCGTATTGGACGCCGGGAGTTCTGCAAGCATATCGTCAACCTCTTCTTTTATCTTCTCTAATGTAACGCTTGGATCCAAAGCTTCATGGATACCTGAAAAGCTCCGCGTAATATCCTGATCGGCAGCCACAAAGTCAATCGGGAGATAGCCCAACTTCCTGCAATCGTTAATAGCCTTCTGACATTTGCCAAATTCTCCCTTGTCAATTTTGCTGAGTCCTTCCAGGAGATAACACCAGCCTCTTGAGGAATACTTGAAACGCCTGGTTGCCTGAGCGTATATGGCTCTTATCTCAGTGGCAAAAACTTCCAGCCTTTCTCTGTACTTATCCGAAGTGAAACTCCCGCTGGGGACCCAACTCCAGGCCTTTGGCGTTGGCGGCGGTGTGTAGACTCTTGGCCTCTTGGGAATAGGCAACACCTCATCAAACGCCTTTTCCATCAATGAGCTAATGCTATCGTTCCTAGTCATCTAAACCACTCTTCCCATAGTTGAGCCATTTCAGGACTGGACAGACAAGGTGTGCAACCACTGTAACAGGCATATCTTCACTAATTCCAACCCGTCCCAACCTGGAAGGGATAGAGAAAATCCTGGAGAAGATGTCCTCCATCGACGCCATGAAATTAACGCACTGGTAAACTTTAAGCCCCTCGGTGTCCTCATCTTTCCTATCAAATAAAGCAAGCTCGATGATATATGGGAAACTGACATGGTTCGGATTCATACATGGCTGGTCCTCATCATCATGCCAGTATTCAGGACATTCAGTTCTAACACCCTTCGCCATTGTGTATTTTAGCCGTTCCCATCCATAGTCTGCTCTTATCTTCTCGAACGATTCTTTTCCCACCACACCCAAAGCAGAGGGAACGCTTCTTTTGGAGATTGGCTTTGCCATTCTTCGCATGGTTTGGAATAAGACCGACTGCTTGGTCGCTGGTAGATCATGCAGCCTCGTCGCGGGGAAAAATTGCACGTCCTCTTTCCCGTTGTAATCATGATTCAATGCGCCATTCAATTCCTGCAAAATTTCCCCGATAAGCTTCTTTGAAGTGAAGCCTCGGAATAAGGGGATAAATTCTTTTAACTGCGTTTCAGGTCGCCCTCGCACAAAGTCTTGAGCAAGTTCAGAAAACTGCTTTTCCGTATACCATAATACAGATGTCTTATTGTCCATGATGTCCGCTTCGCCGGTTTCCCCAAAACTGGCTTCTTCGCCTAGCAGGTTATAACTGGTCTTCCGACCCGGATTGACCATGCTGGTAGCAAAGATCACGTCTTTCAGAATTGAAATATCAGGTCCCGCTTTCTCCCAGGGAAATTTCACCAGGAATTTGGTCCATCCATCGTCTGTCCGCTTTGCGGTCGTTATATGCGACTTGATAATACCTGCAATGCTATCCGGCTGGAGTTGTATACTGTATTCACGCCCGCCGCTGCTTATCATAATATCTGGAGGATCAAGCCCCTCAGATTCTGCCAGAGCGTAAGAATATCCAAAGATACATTTTAGAGCATTGCCAAGATAGCCTCTTGAAACCCTAAGCAGGCCTCGCTTGGAGGATGCCTTGTTATCAAAGTCGAGAATCAGCTTGACATCCTTGAGTAGTAGGTTCTTACTGCCGTTGTCGCTTATTTCAAGGGAATAGAACACCCCATCCGACTGTAATCGGATATCTATCTCCGCCGCATCTTTGTCCAGCGAATTGCATAGCATTTCCGCCATAGCAAACTTAATGATTGAGCCTGGCATTATCCCTGTGCGCTTCACCAGCTCACTAACGATCACAAAGTCCAATCCTCTAGTTGTTCCCGGTCTGATCACATCTTCTAAAATTACTGCTTCACCTGTCCTGCTCATAGATGCCCCCTTTCACTCAATCGCCGTTCACCACGTCCAGAATCGCCCGCCTGCCAATCCAAATCGTGGAGCCAGTGTCAAGCTTCACTTTCAGTTTAGCAGGGTCGCTGCTGTCCAATATCTCAACCTCGTATTCCCCAGACCCCAGGGAGACGACTACGTTGTCGCCTTCTGTTAGCCGCCTATCTTCTAACGTTGTTAGCAATATGTCCACTTCCTTGCCTTTCCCATGTCTGTTATCATTTTTTCTCACTCCAGGCGCCGTATTGAGTACCGTTGCCGCCTTCCTATCTTTTTCCTGACATAGTATTGCTGATTACCATGAGCATCCGTTATAACCCAGCATCGGAACACTCTTTCTATCTTGGCACCTTCGAGGCAGTCATTGTACTGAGCCATAATCCTACACATTAGACCACATGGAATGTCCGCTTTTCTGTCCTTTCCAATGCTTTTTAACGCATCGCCCAGACAATCTATGCAAATAACCCAGCGCTCTTTCTTTTTCTTAGCTATCATCCACCAGTCGAACAGGGAGAACACAAACAATGGTACCGTAGATAGGAGGCAAGCTAGAAAAGAATAGCCGCCGCGTGTAGGCCAGGGCATTCTTCTGTATACCTTCATCGTGTCGCCTGCCTTCCTGAAAATATAGACATCACCGGCATTGTCTACTTCGTTGAAGAGGGAAGTGATTCCTTTTGAGAGTTTGATCCCTTCGGCCTTGAATGCTTTATTCAGACTTACCGCGATACTGTCATTCAGGTCAATATAGATGCTGAACAGAGGTTCTGCTGTCCTATACCACCACACTCCAGCAACCAACACAATACAATAAGCGAGTATAGCGACACAAACTCCTCTATACGCCCAAAGGGGCCAGTCTTTGTACCAACGTACAAATCCGCCGCTTATATCTGTACTGTGAGGTGTACGGAGGTTAGGATCCAGGCGGCTATAAGCTCTGTTCCGCATGTGTATGGAAAAATCACTGCGCCTTCCATTGGCATAGATTCTGATAAACCAAATGTATGTGAAAAAGACGGCAGTGATCGTGATCATGATTGACTGCCAAAGCGTTAGCATACCTTTATAGTCATACAGTATCTTGAAAGTACCCAGATATATTGCATTCACAACAATAAACGTCTGCCATTCAATTTTCCGCCTCTCGCTTATCTCCTGCATCGCCTGAGTGTATAGCATACGGGTCTCATCGCGCTCGTTGGCGTTGGGTCCGTTCATAATTACCTCCCCCTTTCAGTTCCAATTCCTCTACCTTGCCAAGTGTACAAAGAATAACGATTGTTTGTATGCTTCCTGGATCTTACTACTACACGTATGTTAAGAACGGGCCATAATAAACGATATGCAGACCAACCCGTAAACCCGCATGAATAAAGGCTTTGTAAACTATCAAAGCTTGGGGTGTCAAATAAGCCATTATTCCCCGCTTCTCATATCGCCTATATATAGCACGAAAGCCCATTCTAACTGCCTTTGCAGCAATTATCCCGCCGAAAGCCTCTGGCATGGAATCCCGCCCAATCACCAGATATGCACCCGATATGGCATAGCCAGACTTGCTCTCTGGTGGAAACCTGACTCCTGAACCACGTCCACCGCCCAGATGATAGATTCGACCTCTTCAAGCTCAGAATCCGACCCATAGAAATAAACTCCATCTGACTCGACCGAGTAGCATACCTCGAGGCCGCGCTGCTGCAGAACGTCCAACACGTCGCCCACTTCTGTTATGTCAAGCTGTATTACTGCCATATTCTAACACTTAGCCGCTTCCTCTATTACTTGCGTTGCCACCAGCGACCTGGCTGGCCTTCACCGAATCCCTGTCTTGCTTCATTTCGTCAAATAACTCTTGTGATAGGATACCATAGGCCTGGTGGAGATTCTCTTTCAATCTGTCCCTCTCTATGCCGTCTGCGGACTCACCAAAAGGCACACCGGCAAGCGCGTCAACCACCTTAATATCCTTATCCCTGATGCGGTCACTTGCACCGCTGTCTGGCGCATGGTAGACTCGCTTGTATGCCTCATCGAGAAAACTCAGTTCCTCGACTCTTGCTAATCTTTCGGTGGCCTTGCGATAAAGGTCAGTGCTACGATAGAGTCTGTAAGTTGCGAACGCCAACACCACAGTGAAAAAAACTAAACCAAAGGCTGCAACCAAATCAAGTATACGAAATACACAATCCGCCATTTAGACCCTCCCATGTTCGAATTGTCCCTGTATCACTGCCATATCCTGCATCCATCAATGTCGTTTAACCCTCGTGTTTTCATGCAATTTCTGACACATTCGTTCCCAATTTGACAATTTTGCCTTTCTGTGATATTATTAAATATAACCCCATCAAAAACCCTAAAAGTAAAGGAGATGATGTCAAGGAAAAGCGGCATTCTACATTTCATCACTAGCAGTCTATCACTTAATCTACCAAAAATCCTACACAGAACGAAGGGAAGTGAATACTATGAGAAGATATAGACTTTACATCAGTTCTCTTACCATTACAGTGCTACTCACTGCGGTATTGGTCCTTACTGGATGCGATGCGGAGAAACCAACAGTAACAGCAGAGGAACAAACACTATTAGCTCCTGGCGGTGTCGATAAAATCCTCGTAATAAACAAATATTCAAACGGTGTTCTGTCTGTCGGTGAGCCGGCGGCAGAAGCCGAAGCGTTTCACGTTGTAGACTACCTCGTGTTCTTGTGTCATTCCACAGGTGACAATCAAGTGGAAGTAACTCACGCGTCCGCTGTTGCTTATGCAGACGAAGAGCTTGGGGAAGACTCTTACACTCTTAATTTCATCAGGTTCTGCGAAAATGTCATAAATGGCACGGCTGGCGCACTAAATCTTCGTCGTCCCGATATTGGTCATGCGACATGTACAGATTGCGGTGATCTCTCTGCGACAGTGAGCGCAACCATCCCAGACGCCGGTATTGTCTTTGTTTCCGGCGTATATCCGTGGGACGGTACTTCTTACCCCTACATCGGGGTAGTGCAATCAGATGGGCCAATAACTCTAGAACAACTCGCCGCGGTGTGTGGTTATATACCCGAGGTCTCGGTAATTACCCAATTGGGCGGCGGGGGCCAATACGCCATCGAACTAGGATATTGGATAGATTGATCAACGGTTTGATAGGCTCCACTTTTTCTTAGCGTATACTACCACACGAATCTGGTTAACACCCTAACCCCAAGCCATATGATCAGGCAGCATATCACCCGGTATGCTGCCTTTTCTTATTCAATTGTCAAAGAGCGTAAATAACTAACTGTTATGTGCTAACTTCCGTTCCCGCTCTCTCTGGAGCCTGCGCCGTCGGACCGTCTTGCCTCTTCTCAGACCTTTTTCCCAATATTCCTGTGCTAACCCCTGGCGCAGCTCCGAAGGATACAGCATCAAAGTGCAACCTCGGCCGATCGGAATTTCCAATAGCTTACTCAATGCTTCCGCCTGCTTTTCCCCCCCTTCAGATACCACATTCACCGCCTGAGAACATGCGTTTAATTGCCATATTCAAACCGGGCCATACGCGCCTTCCTAAACGCATCTATAAGACGTGGAGACCTGTAATCGGGCTTTTCCTCTTCTCTAGTACAATTGCATTGTAAGAAGGATAAATTATCTTTAGGCAGTATACCCACAAATTTGCAGTTCCGACATTCGCACCAGACACAATTATATTCAAGCCCGTAACCACTATCATTTCCAGATACAGCGACTATACCTTCATTGATTGCCGGATAAGGAATAGTTTCTATTTCTTCAGGATCCGGTATCGTAGAAAGTATATATACTGGCTTTGAGGTTTCCATAGACAAGGGTATCGCTTTGCTTATTGCCTCCGGTATTTCTTCGTAAAGCGTCGATTCTGTACCTACCTCACGCGGATCACCCTTGACCTCAAAGAAACATTCTAAATGAGGTAAGTAGAAATCAGGCAGGTATCGCATACCCCCTATATCATAACCTTCCTTTTCGTATTCCCATTTAATGCCCAGTGAATCGAAGAACACCGCCCACCTAGCCTCAAGCCTAGAACGGAACCTGCAGGAATGGTATATAGTTTCTATGGGTTTTATATGTTGATTATTCATAACACACCTTCCCTCTCCTTCTGTGACAACCTCTGGTCAATGGAATTCCCAACAGCCTACTCATCATTATCGCCGTCGTTTTCCGTAGTCGAGAATTGCCGAGAAATGCCTAGAATTGCCTGGAAAAAACGGATGCGTTGTTCCCTATTTTCCGCATATTCTGTCATGACATTGTCCTAAGTTCTCGGACAATTTCCCAATCTCCCCTATCAAATTTTGCTGCTCTTGAGCTACTCAGTAATACACCAGTAATGTTCCAGTAATATACCATTGATTCCCTAACCCAATTCCCCCGTCCGATTCCAATTTATTGCTGACAAAAACCATGTCACCTGTCCGACTCCTGATCTGTTTCAATGTCAATGTGCCCATACCGAAAATTGCTGAAAGTTGCTGCTAATTGCTGTAAATTGCAAGTATAGTTTATGTTGACTTCTCATCCAGGCCTGTAATAAACTGTCATGTTTTATACTGCCAGAATAGCCTCATCAATTTCCTCTTGCTTGAATGAAAGGTAATTAACTGTGGAGTTTATATTCTTGTGTCCTAAAGCCGCCTGGGTCTTAACCAGGTCGTGATCCAATTTGTCATAAACACGGCTCGCAAAAGTCTTGCGCATACTGTGTGTCCCTATAGGTCCCGATAGTTCATTCTCTCCCGCTGCTGTGTTCAATACCCGCCAGGCATGTACTTTAGAGATATGTGCGTTGTCGCCCTTTCTGCTCTGGAACACATAACAATCTGAATTTCTGTATCCAGAAGCCCATAACTCATTCAACCATGTCTCCAGGGCAGCCTTCGCGTCCGGGTGAAGGATAACCGACCGACCCTCCAGCTTCTTCTTCATATTCCGCCGCGCAACATATACCCTATCAGCAATTCTACCATTGGAGTATATATCGCCTATCCTGAGAGATAGCAGCTCCGAGATCCGAAAGCCCGACTTGACCCCCAGGAGAAAAAGTGCCCGGTCGCGATTTTCGTATTTTCCAGCGAAAGTCTCAGATATAACCTGAACCTCTTCATCATTCAACGGCCTCATGCCCTTCACAACTAACCCCCTTCTGAATGTAATCTTTTGACGAATGTTTGCATTCAGATCGGCGTCTAAGCCACTTCTGACGCCTTCCCCTACCAATTAGCCTTAGAATAATGTCATCTGCTCTGGTTCCTGGACTCTGTCATTTCTACTAATACCTCAGTTTTCACCCAATCCCCCCATCCATAGAATTTCGCAATCTTTTTAACCCATTCCCTGGAATTTTCAACAGCTCTATTCACTATCCGGGGACTTGCCATAGGCATATAGCTGCACCAAATGAGAATCGTCTCTGGTTTATCCCCGGGATTTACAAACGACAAGCAAAAATTGTATTCTGAGAAATCATACGAATATTTAACGTTCAAGTATAATGTGAGCCATTCCATTCTGGTAGGTATATATGGTCGTTTTCCAGGTGACATAGTGGCACTGAATGGATTAGTCTCCTGAGCAACTACCGATTTCGCTGCAAATATACGACTTGCTACAAGTCCACCCATGAATCCCGAAACAATAGTTAAGGCAACAAGAAGTAAATACCGTCTTTTTCCCATCTGTGTCCTCCTTCATTTGGTTCACACAACAATCAATCGCCAAACCCTTATTCAGAATAACACCATCTGCTCTGGTGCCTGGACTGCCAATGGGTCTGGAAATTCCCTGAACGTAGAAGCCTCCCTTTGATACTATATACACCTAGCCCACGAATCTTTACGGCACATACTTAGAGATCACACAATAAAAAACAACGCCCGCAACCGCCAGATAAAGAATGGTTATTAGTGGCGGCAAAACATACTTCCTTGTAACAAGATACTGCGAATGAAGGATCCTTATATATCCCACGATCACTGAGTTCTTGGAAAAGCGAAAGGTACTGATGTCCTTCGATTCGCGGCAAGGCTCAGGATCCGGTCTGAACAATCGCTCATGTAGCAACCCAAGAAGCCATCTGAAAAAGAAGTATATAAGTGCGGGAAATACTACAACTGAGAACGCGCTTAGAATCAAATATGCCCAATCTGTGACTGCTAACTGCGATGGATTTCCACCAAGCCAAGTTATCAACACAGTGATCAAGACAACTAGAATCGCTGTTAGATCCCGAACCAGTGCTACTATATTGTGCCAAAAAGAAACATTGCTGGCAAAGTCTTCTCTCATCTAACATCCCCCTCTCTGGCGTTTCTGTTGCTGCCTGTACCTCATGATCCGCTCGCCTCTTCGCAGACCCTTTTCCCAATATTCCATAGACAACCCCTGGCGAAGCTCTGAAGGATACAGCATAAGAACGCAACCTCTACCAACTGGAATTTCCAATAGCTTACACAACATAATCGCCGCCGTTTGCCATAGTCCGGAATTGCCCAGAAATGCCGAGAATTGCCGAGAATTATCCAGTAGCTTTCCGCGCCTTTCAATGCCCTTCTCGCGGATCTGTGCCCTCAGGTACTGTAGTACCTCCCGGCCGTCTGGCTCATGCGCTTGCTCATATAGCTTCTGGATTCCATGGAATGCCTCTGGTAATATGTCTCTTATCAACACACTCATTATCACTGTCTATCCATCTGCGCCGACTTTTTCCATTGCCTTCACATATACTTCAGAACGTGACATGGCTGAATCCGCGACGTTAATAATGTTAATGCTCATACTCCCAGCGAGGTGTGTCTATGCTACCTCCATACTATCTATTTGTCAAACTGAAAATACATAGGAATCTGAAGCGGACCATCCAGGCAACTGGACACTTTCATTATCTGAGACTCAAAGAGAATGCCAAACAAAGCCATTCCTCTAGGCCATTCCCTCAGACATGTCTATGGCTGAGCCTTCGTCAACCTTGCGATCAGCCTGTAGCTGCTTCAGTTCGTGGATGGCTCTATATAAGCTCCGATCCAACATCGTTTGATAACGGATAAGCCTGGAGAAGGTGTCCTGACTTTTGACAAATGCTAACCCAACGGTGGGGATCTCCGACTCCTGAATCTCCCGCGCCTCTCTAGCGAGCTGAAGTGCTTCCTCGCGTTTGCGCTCATCTGTTATCTCTATCTCACCCATCATGGGGAGAAAAAGACTGGATTTCTCATAGGACTTGGCTTCACGCTCCCTCCGCTCAGCCTGGATCCCGTAGTATTCCCAAGCAAGCACCCCGTCCTCTATGAGGTTCAGCCTGCGCAGCTTCCAGATACAGGCGACAACCTGATCCACAAGGAGATTCTCCAGCTCTCCCACGGGCTTCAGATCCATGCAGATATGCTCCCTTAACTGGCCCAATGCACTGCCATCTTCTCCTGGCAGAAGGAGGGCACTTTCAGAGCGAAGCCCATGTTTCAACGCATTGGAACGCACAATGGCTTTGCCTTCCGGCGTCTTTGGTCCTGTGCTCTTGCGAGCATTCCGTCGGTTAGCCTTAATCTGTTTCTCACTTGTCATGTTATCTACTCCTTGTTAGCAAATGGACTATCATCACCAGCTATGAATTATGACTACTGCTACCATCACCGCCTTCCCAACACCTTCTCATATGCTTTGATACCCAACAGCAAGTCTCTAGCATCGTCGCTCTCCAAAAGCGACTTCAGCAGTTCCGGATTCTTCATAGCCGCATCTAACCTTTTGTCATGCTCCTTGCGACTTCTATATGTAAGGTTATAGCAATGCCGACACCCGAAGTATTTGCTCCCTGGCGGCAGATACAGCTTTGCCACTCGCCGTCCGCAAGGCTTATCATCAACAACGAGTCCGCAGATGAACCAGTATCGCACGCCGCCGAAGTTGCATGGCGTGGTAACCAGTTCCACCTTGTAGTCAAGTTCCGTCTTCTTTCCCGCTAAGCCATTTGTGAAAGTGGACATGAATCTGACATACTTCCTGCCGAAGTGTTCCTCATCCACGGACACCTGGATGCTGATGCTGCTGATCACTTCACCAAAGGCGTTCTTCCATTCGATTAGACCGCTCTTGAAGCCACAGAAATACCCATGACGGTTAAGCCATGGAACTTCCATCGACTTACACTCCTCCACCGTCTTCCTGTCTGACCACGGCCATCTGCCCATTCCTATCCACCACCTTTCCCGGAAAAACATCTCCGAATTTTTTACCGTAATCATTAGCAAAAATACTGTCATTTTACTGCAATTTTCATCCATATAAACCCTCTAACTCAGTATCTACAAGTGGCAACGGATTATAGCTGTTACTGCTGTTTGACAATCACATGGGCCTGCATCAGCATTGCCTTTGTGAAAGCATAGCCGCCTAAAACCGCGTTATCACTGCGTTTACAGCAACAGCAAGCCAGTGAAAAGCGCGCCCGGGGATGCCACCCCGTCTCAAGATAGGATCCGCTCAGTTTGAGACAGTCTGTGGTGTTAAGTCCATATCCATGTAGTTCTTGATCCCTACCGAAATAAGCGGCATAGAACTTGGCTGACAGGGAGCTTGCGCAACACACCACCACGTTGATATCGCACAAAGCGAAAAGACTCTGTTTTCCTGATAGACCGTCTGGCAAAATTCCAACTTCACAGTAGTTCCTTATAGTTATACACTGTCCTCAGTGGCACCCCTGACAGCTCGCTGACGACCCTTGCACTCGGTTCCACGCCATCGCCGCGGCACTGTTCAAAAGCATCCACGATCTTCCGCCTGGTCGCTTCGCGCTGCATCATGTTAGTCCTCTCGGCCGCCAGCCTTCGCCTGCGTCTGACTTTCCGTTGATATTCTTCTCGCGTCCACACTGTCCCTTTCATGCTAGGAAAGCACATAGCGCCTTCATTGACGCTCCTAAAGCTGCTTCTGTGATCATAGGTCCACGATGCTACTGACCGCGCTATGCTCCTCAGTTCTGCGTATGGCAACTTAGACTGGAAATACCTGGGCACTTCTGTTTCGTTAAGCCCAGAAATCCGCTCCAGCACACGATTATACAGCTCTTCATGGCAACTGCACTGACACGCGATGGAGTATGCATAATACCTGCCATTCTCGAACAGGCTGCAATTCCTGGAGATCGGGTTATACGTCTCCTCAAACGTCCTGACTCTTGGGTCTCTCGTTGCACGGAACTTCCTGGTATTGTCCCTGGCACGCTTCCACTCGACAGGAATATATTCAGCCAGCTCACCCAGCGTATATAAGCCGCCATATCCTGTGGGACATATAACGTCCCATTGAATATGCAGTGGGTTCTTCACCAGTTGCTTTTGAGTGGTTATGCATCTGTCCGCGCATAGTATATCCCCATACGCGCCAGTCATATCCCTGAGCAGCAATCTGGTAGACCGGCTGTGCTTTCTGGGAAGTGACTTCAGGAGTTCATACATGCAATGGCAATGGCCGTTCTCCCTGTTGACCACAGCCAGCGTAGGGTGAGGAAGATCACGGTCAGACGCTGCTAGTGCAGAGCCAGCATAATCCAGGTCAAACACGACATAGTGTATGACCGGATAGTTAATCTGTACGTAAGGGAATGACGCCGCTGCTTCCTTATCCTGGATGTATTCGAGCCGCTTGCTGCGGGAGCAGTAGGGATTATAAGGAAGGTAATCTAGAAAACGCTGAAGCGCCGGGTGCCGCATTTCATCTACTCTCATATCCATATCTTATCAATATCAACCTCCTTGGAATATCATGTCTTTGAGTGCCTGAATGGAGTCTTTGTATTGCCTGGGCAAGACCGTCACATCGTTGTTGAGATAGCCGGTGATAAGACCCTCTCGTTCAGGGGAGTCATGGAAAATGAAAGATACTCTCCTCCCATTTCGCTCCACTCCCTCCAGTTGAATGCCCTTGCTCAAGCAGAAAGCTGCCATATACAGGTCGGTAGTTTTCCATCTGTTATCCATATTCCAGCATCTCCTTAATTCAACGCCATACAGAATTCATTCTCCTGCTGAATTCCCGAATCAGTTCACCTGTGTCTTCACAGCTATATTCGCCCAAGTCGCTGTGTGAGTTCTGCATCTTAAGTCTACTATACCGAACAAATTATACCACAATTGCAAAACGTTGTCAAGGATTTATCTTGCTTTTGCAAACTTTTTGTTATATAATAATTAATAAGGAGGATTCACCATGAGCCTTGCAGAGAGGTTGACAGAATTCAGAAAGAAACGGAAGATGTCTTTGGTAGCCCTGGCCCAAGAGGCGGACATATCCAAGGCGTATCTATGGCAACTGGAGAACGAAGAGAATAAACAACCCTCAGCCGAGATACTCTATAGGATTGCCTCAGCTCTAGGGGTAACCATAGCCGATCTACTTGATAAGCCTGTGAAGGTTGCTACGACGAACCGGGAAGATCTCCCTGACACCCTGAGACAACTCATAGATGAAAAGGGAGATGAACTGGACATCCAGGAAGAAGACGTCAGGATGCTGCTATCCATAAAATATAGAGGTAGACAACCCAAGACCAGGGATGAATGGGAATATATACTCAGATCCATCAAGATGACTCTGGGAAAGAGAGATGCCTCGTAAGTACCTGAAGGTCGGGAAAGACGTATATAGCCACAAGTCCATCTTGGCACTCGTGGATGAAAACTCGCGCATATCTCGTGATCCCAAGGCCATAATTCGTCACAAAGCGGCAGAAGCCATATCTCACGCCAAGCATATGGGATGGAACGGCCCGCCTTTTGATCCTGAAATACTGGCATCTTATATGGGCATCAAAACCCAGGAAGCCCAACGTCCCTTACATAGCAGAGATGCTGAAATTCGTGCTGACGAAGATGGCAGACTGATTATCGAGTATAACCCGGAGATGCCACGATCCAGGCGGCATTTCTCCATAGCACACGAAATTGCACACACCTTTTTCCCGGATTTCCGCGACCGAACGCATGAAAGACATCCCGGAACAAGGAAACATTTTGATCCGGAAGACCAGGTGGAGATGCTATGTGACATAGGAGCAGCCGAGATGCTCATGCCTGATCCAGAATTCGTCATGGATCTGCAGGAGAGAGGTATCGGCATTGATTCTCTGGAGGAGCTTCGCATGACGTATCTGTCATCGCGAACTGCGACGGCCATAAGAATGGTACAATCAAACCTTCATCCCTGTGCTGTGGTTCTTTTCGATTACAGCCTCAAGCCTTCTGAGATAGAAAAACTTGAGTGGGATCGAGCCCAGACGGATCTGTTTCCCGGTTTGGCACGGACAGACCCCCAGCCAAAACTGAGGGTACAGTTCGCCATTTTATCGGAATCTTTCCCGAACTATATTCCCAGACATAAATCGGTTGATGAAGACACGCCAATCTATTATGTCTCCTACTACCGTTGTATCTTTAGGGATTATTGCCTGCTTGATCTCGGCATAAAGCAAAGGTACTTCTACATTGAGGCAATGCCTATAACTCTATCTGATGACCAAGCTACAAGCAATCCTGGAGTAATAGCTTTCCTATTCAGAAGGCAACCTGAGCGCAAGTAGGTCAAGGGAGCATATCTTACGTCAGTAATTTCTCTATAACTGTAGTAGCTGACCCTCCTCAAACACTCAGAACACACTGTTCCCCAAAAGAACGCCCCATATCGTGGGTTATGAAGACCAATGATTCTCTCCGAATTCCGTAGTATGTTGACGATTTGCATGCTTTTTTTTTTGTTGATTTACAGAGAAAAGTGTGTTAAGATTTGATTAAATGACTTTGGAATTGCCAATTTTTCTTGGTATTGTATAATAGCAAAACTTATGTTACATTTTGCGACCAGGAACACACCAAATATTGAGGATATAGAAGAATGGGAATTGCTTATAGCACTAGCTGGGGCTCATGCTATCAGGGACTGGCAGAGGAAATCCTGACGACCCCAGATTTCTGCCAATATGAGGGGAAAATCGACTTGATATTCACCTCACCACCTTTTCCACTTAATAGGAAGAAGAAGTATGGTAATCTACAGGGCCAGGCTTGGGTTGATCGTTCAGTTGGAGTTTTAGTAAGAAGAGTATGGCAGGGACGTTCATATGAAGGAGATAGATAATGAAGCCCAGAATTTTGCTGCTATTTTGCATTGTTATGCTTGGCGCTGCTGCCTGGCATCTGGAAGCAGCAGTTGTCATGATCCCTGATGCACACTTAGAGATAGCTTTACGGGAGGCATTGGATAGGCCTACTGGATCGATCACCGAAGAGGATCTGGAGACCCTAACTTCCTTAGTGGCTAACAAGAGCTATATATCCGACTTAACTGGTTTAGAGCACTGTATTAACTTAACCCACCTGTATATTAGGGAGAACCTGATCAGCGACATTATACCTCTAGCGAGCCTTGTTAAGCTGAGAAGGCTGGAGTTTCAGCACAACCAGATCGCTGATATTGGTCCAATAGCAAATCTTGCCAACCTAGAGAGTCTGAAGATGGGGCACAACCAGATCAGCGACCTCGGTCCATTGGGAAATCTTACCAACCTGATGATTCTAGATCTCATAGACAATATGATAGATGACATTCTTCCGTTAAGCAATCTTGTAAACTTAACATCAATTGAGCTTTCACAGAACCAAGTCTCTGAACTTGGCGCATTAGCTAACCTCACCAAGCTAACATGGTTACATTTAGGTCATAATCAAATCAGCAACATTACTCCGCTGACAGACTTGATCGAATTGACAAATCTCAGTCTTTATAGCAATATGATTATCGATATCGGTCCGCTAGCAAATCTTACAAACTTGACAATACTCGAGCTAGGGCGTAATCAGGTTGACGATCTTGCTCCACTGGCAAATCTTACAAATCTGACCTGGCTACATATGGGCTATAATCCGCAGATAAGTGACCTAGCACCGTTAGCAAATCTGACCCAAATGCAGGACCTCTGGTTCTCCTATAACAATATTAGCGATATTAGTGCTATCGGGAATCTCATTAACTTGAGGTATCTAGGGATTATTGGCAATCAAGTCAGCGACATTAGCGCATTGAGGGATTTAGTCGGACTGACATGGCTACGTCTTCAATATAACCAGATCGCTGATATTGGTGTCCTTGAGAATTTCACTTATCTGACAAACATTAACTTGTCATATAATCGAGTTATCAACATCAGTGCGCTAATGGAACTCTCTTTCATAAAAACTCTAGAACTTCGCAGCAACGATATAATCGACATTTCACATCTTACGAACAATAGCGGTATCGGGGTACGTGATGAGGTAGACTTGAGAGGCAATCCACTCGGTAATAAAGCGTATAGCACTGATATACCTGTCCTTCAATTAAGAGGGGTAAACCTGAAGTTTGACCCACAAGATAGCAGCATCTACACCATAACAGCCACGGCGGGAAGTGGTGGAAGCATCTCACCATCAGGCACAGTGACAGTAACGAATGGAGAAGACCAAACATTTGCCATGATACCCTATACCGGATACCATGTGGAAGATGTTATAGTGGATGGTTTATCTGTGGGGGCTGTTACATCATACACATTTACAAATGTGACTTCTAATCATACCATAAATGCTACATTCGGAGCAGTAAATAGTTCACCTGATTTATCAAATATACCAGATCAGATCATAAAAGAGGGGAGAGCATTTGCCAGTATAGCACTCGATGACTACGTATTCGATCCAGATAATGAAGACTCTGAGATGATCTGGACATACAGCGGCAACGCTGAACTACTAGTTAGCATCAGCGATGATCGCATTGCTACGATAGCAATTCCAGACCCTGAGTGGACTGGCAGTGAGACTATCACCTTTACAGCAACGGATCCAGATGGATTAAGCGCTGGTGATAGCGCAGCATTCACAGTAGAAGCGATAGTTTTGCTGGGCGATGTGAATGATGACAGTGCTATTCGCTCCAACGATGCCATCCTGGCGTTGCGTATTGCGGCAGGACTGATGGAGCCGACCGAATATCAGAAACAGGCTGCGGACATGAATGGCGATGGCGAGATCAAGGCAAATGATGCCATAGTTATACTGCGGGAAGCTGCTGGATTGGCTGCACCACGCAAAAGTGTTATCGCAAGTGCCGGTGGGTCGATCACCGTCACATTGGTCGAAGGACATGGCGGGGCAGGTGAAAGTGTAACAGTTCCATTGAACGTGGATAACACCGCAGGATTGGCAGGTGGTGATATCTGCATCGCTTATGACAACACAGTGCTCAGGGCAGTTGACGTATCGTTCGATTCCCATATGCTCACAGCGAATAATATGAGCGAACCTGGAGTAATTCGTATTGCCTTTGCTGGTCTTGACAGATTGGGCAGCAAGACATTAGCAAGGATAGAGTTCGATATACTTGCCGATGATTTTTCACCACTGGAACTCAATGCGGTAGAACTCTACCAGCTCGATGCTTCGCCGATAAACTTAAGGAAGATAAGTGCGGAGTTTAGCTCCTGGGCAATACCGCCAAAGCATACCACATTGTTCCAGAATTTCCCGAACCCGTTCAATCCTGAGACGTGGATACCGTTTGAGTTGGCCCAGGAGTCGGAAGTCATTCTGCGGATATATAATGCCAGTGGAAGCTTGGTTCGTGAAATTAGTCTGGGCAGGAAGCCAGCAGGTTCTTATATCCAGAAGTCGAAAGCAGCATACTGGGATGGCAAGAACGAAGCAGGTGAGCCAGTGGCTTCAGGCGTTTATTTCTATACCATCCAGGCAGGTGACTTTACGGCTACGAAGAAGATGATCGTGGCGAGATAGCTCTCAATCTCCTACACAACAGCCATCAGGTCATTGACTTGGTGGCTTTTTTCGCGCCATCGGCCAGGGGTTACTCAAAGTCGGTGGGCGGATCCTCCGGGTAATTCCGGGATATATACTCCCACTTTTCCTCATCAGTCTGGGGTAGGTCGTCTATCAGCTCTTGTCTCTTGACTTCTATCTGCTCTGGTGTAGGTTTCGGGCTCTGTGTGAATATCCAGGCATCCAGTCTGCCCTTTATCCTGTCATCTGGTGATGTCTTGTTCCATGTAGCAATGTCTTGCTTTATAAGCTCATCCCTGCGCTGGAGCCATCTCTCTTTTCTGTCTTGCTCTCTCTGCCTTTGGGATTCCGTTTCCTTGTAGCTCAGGTATTCCTCTGGAGGCTGGTAGTCTTCTTCTATAGACTTGCGTAGGAATCCAGCAGGATTCTTGGATAACATAGGACTGTTTCTCTGCTTTAGCCAGTCAAAAACATCCATCTGTCTTTGTATCTGGTCAATGGGATAGTCCTTAACCAGTTTCCCTGCAGTAGTACCTGTAATTCCCCTCTGTATCAGGTCCCCAGCTATTTTGGATTGCTCATCGGATAGTCCTGTCTCGCCATCTGATGCCTTTTCCTCTTTTGGCGGAGGCAGTTCAAGTTCAAGCTGTTCTCCCAATCCAAATCTTTTGATTTCTTCCCTTGCCCTCTTGCCAGGATAGTACCTGATTAGCCAATCATTCTCCTTACGTGAAAGTTCTTTCCATACGCAACGCTCGAGGAAGCCCGTCTCCTCAAGTTTTCCATGGGCCGGATCGAGTGTTTCCTTTGCCTTTGAGATATACCTCTGTTGAGTAATGGGCAGTAGCGAGCAGAGAGTTGAGTACCTATAGGAGATAAATCTCCCTTTTTTAGTTAGCAAACCGTAGAATTTGACACCCAGAAGTTCATATAGTCTCTGGGCGACTGGAGTTTTGAGAGACTTATAATGATTCCAATCAATAGGCTTTACATAGCGGGAGTTGATGTTGTCAATATACCAACTGTTCAGGAAAATGTAGTTAGTGTCAGCTATTTCGCCATTCGGCAACCTTCTCCCTTTGAACACGATACGATCAACCAAATGGAAAGAATCTTCAACCCACTGCTCTTCTCCTTTGTGGTAGAAAATCCCCTCTGATATGATTGATGTTGCCATGATTCTTCTTAATGCCTCCTTGATCTTTTTGTATTGTGAGCCGCCGAATTTCCTAATTCCCATTCGCTTGCATAAGCTGTATAGAGATCCAAGGGGGATCGGGTTTTGGATTGGCGTTGGGAGCGCGCTGATGATTTGCTCGATTGCCTTGTAGACCGCTCTATCGAAGGGACCAGGATAGCCGAATTCAGGGTTAGACACTACTATCCAAGAAAGCTCCAGCTTTTGCTTTTTCCTCCTTACAGATGTTTTATACTCGGTCCTGACTTTCCTTCTGACATCCTTATCCCACAGCGCGAAGAATGGAAGTACGAGGAAGTTGACCTCAGACTTGATAACGTCTGGTACTGCAATCTCCTTCTCCGCGTTGGGCTTTCCTATAATGAGGCTTCTGGATTCCTTATTGTCGCCGTTGAGTGAGGACGAGGACATTTTTTCCTCCCGGGGTTCCTTTCGTAGGTCACGAAGACAACAACAGCAATGATGGTTATCATGGATTGGTCAGTTTGTCTGAGTAATCGACGTGTTGTTGTTACTTAAAAACCTTAATCTGTTAGCAGCGAAGTTATCCACATTAGAAACATCTGTCAATCCCTATGGATCAAGGAAGAAATAGGGTTCTAGTATTGCTAAACCTTTCGATAGAGTGCCAATGATTCTTCGATAGAGTGCCAATAGTTCTTCGATAGAGTGCCAATAGTTCTTCGATAGAGTGCCAATAGTTCTTCGATAGAGTGCCAATAGTCTCTGCCGCTGATCAGACTGGATTCAGCTCTATCTTTAGTTCTTCCTCTGAATAGCCAAAAAGAGCGATCAAACGACGGCAAACCCGAGTGATATTACGAGCACTGAGATTCTGCTCTACGAAGATACCCGTCTCAGGGATCTTCCTTGCGGTCGTCAGCAGATCTTCATTGCGTGAGAAATACGAGCGTTTCGCTCCCTTAAGTCCTAGAACTTTGTCAAAATCACTTCTGTGTGCAGCATTCATGAGCTTGGATAACTCCAATAGTAACCCCCGCCATGAATCTACTTCATATCTTGTTCCTCTGAAGTAGAAGGAGGATATCTTCTTATCCTTAAAATCCGCGTGAATCGGTTCTACCTCTGGAGAAGAATTCTGAGGTTTGGGAGATATATCGACGTTCTTAGAAACCATCCCTTTACTTACCAAGAAAGCTCTTCCTTTATCAGTTAACCGCCATGTTCCACGTTTGGGATTCTCAAGATATCCGTATCTATCTTTAAGTCCTTGACAAGCACTCGCTACATGGTGCCAGTATAGAGGTTTCTGTGTCCCATTCTCAATTTCCAATTCCTCAGGCCGCAGTTCCCAGTAGTCTGGAATCCGCTCGTTTATTTCCCTTCGTGTGCCTTCTCCGCCAATGTCAGAGAACAATCTGAGAAGACTATCTTTACGAGGTTCTTTGGATGAGGGTCTTCTTTTACGTGTCTTAGGAGGTCTTTGCGGTGTTATAGGGATCGGTGGTATCGATATGTCAGCGGAGATGGATAATTGCTCTCTATATGTATATAGAAACTGTTTGATGATATCATTACCTGCTCTGTAACCGCAGATACTTTCAGCCGTTTCATTTATCAGATCTACGAGTAATTCATCGGGTTCAGAGATTATTGTGTTCCAAGCTTTGGGTATTGTTGCTTGTAGTATCTTCTGTTTTTGCTGGCTCTTATAAACCGTCTCTGCATTATCAAATGCTATGCCATTGGCGATATTGGCTCTGGCAAGGAACTCCACAAATCTAGAGGTAATATCTCCTGCCTCCTGCTGAGATATATCAATGCTGTAGAATTTTCTCTGCTCCCATATACCTTCATTCAGGGGGAGGTAGAACCACCAGGTAATACCGTTAGTCAGAATGGCAAGTTTAACGCCTTCATGAGAAAAGTAATCCGATAGTTGCTCTTGGTGTTTTTCCAGTTCTTCTGAGGGTTTCTTCACCTCCACGAAAACTTTATTAGCGCCACTAATCCTCAATGAATAGTCGACGCGCTTTGCAACGGTGTCCGGACCTACAGAATATTCAGGATACACCTCCTCGATATTGAAAACATCCCAGCCTAACAGAGATAGGCACCGCAACACTATTGCCTGCTTTGTTGCTGCTTCATCGAATGACTGTATGTTCTTGTTTGACTTCAGTTTACTGATAAAGCCTAGTAACTGCTCTTCCACGTTCTCCCCTCCCGCATTTGACCATTTTGCCTTATTCGGCCACAGGCTTTTACCATGTCTTGATCTAAAACAGGTCTTGGTATATTTGTATCGTGTGCGATCTGTGAATAAACTAGATGTGATAGCCTTGATGAATGCGCAATAATCCGGAAGGAATTCACATGAAGGAAACTCTGTCTAAATGATAGCAAAGTTATACAATTTCCCTATCTGCTTTTCATCTTGACTTCCTTTAAGGGGCATTGTATAATATAAATGCCGCCTTGAGAGGTGGATCAAAATGAAAATAATCTTTCAATAGAAGCCAAGTAGATTTGACGGTCAGCTTGGCTTTTATTGTTTTACGGGTATCACGCGAATTCATGTAAATTTATACGCTAAGCATTTGGCAATCTCATCCTGAGCATCACCTTCCATATCACCTTTCCTATCATCTCTCTTCGGAAACATCCGGCAGCGACACTGCGAAAAACGTGCGTTTGTTGCAGTAGATTAGATTTGATGTATCTTGCACAGTTTTTCTTCACCAATAGTATGCAAGAATTAAGTGCTGAAAACAAACTGCATAGATCACCATGAATATTGGCTTTATGCACAATTAATGAGTTCATTTTCATCTGTTCATAATTTCTTAGCGTATAATCTTACACCGATTCGCGTGATACCCGTTTTATGTTGCTTCCAAACAAGAATGCTTCTTCCGATATTCTACAATATTTCTCCCAAAAAGTAAACTGCTATTTTCTAAATATCTGCCCCATCTAGTACCGCCTCTATCGTATCCGATCGGTCAATGTATAGATACGGAATCGTCCACTGGCGCTTTGCTCAAGTGAAATGCCACCCTATAAAACATCACTTCAATATTCTTAGTATATACCAGGGCGTATTCAGTCTGCTTGTCTGATGAATGACATATAATCATACCCTCTACCTGATCGCCCTGGGCAGCGGGGTTGTTCCTAACCCAACCCATATAACGTAGGATCTGTCCAATGGTCTGATCGCTTGTCTGATTCCGCTTCAGCTCGATCACAAGCCACCGGGGTTCTTCTCTGTGATGTGCCAATAGATCGATACGTCCTATCTCTGTAGTATCATACTCGTAGCCTCTAACCTCTCCATCTTCCTCATAAATTCCCCAGGTATTGCTCAGTTCAGGTATTTGGTCCCAGTTGTCTCGCAGGAATTCCTGAAGATACTTTTCCAGACCAAATCGAGGTGATTCCCCCTCTATGGTATCCAATACTTCGTCCGATGTAAACGTATCTGTTTCATCTGCATAAGGCGATCTTACCCGCCACCATAGGGCGTCGAGCGTCCACAGGTCTATCTGCAATTCACTGGAAACCTGGAGTAGTATTTCATTGACAGCTAAGTATCTCTCTGCGAAGGTAGCTCCAGAGTCAAACTTAGGCCAGATGCTTAGGTTCTTCATGGCAGTCTCAACAGTGCCATTTAGGACCCCGTATTTATCAGGGAAGGAGATCTGAAGTATGGCTGTTAAAGTGGCCCGTCCTAATCCCTGCACCATTGGGTTGCCGCCTTTAGGAATAAGCTGGTCTAGCCTATCAGAGATAGGTCTATCCTCATCGAGTAGAATCCCCAATGCCGACCGTAGTTTATCCATGTCAGCGCACATAACATTGCTCTGTCTATGAAGACCTGACCAGTGCTTGTTATTTTTGAGTAGCAGGAATGATCTGAATTCATCTTCCGCCAGATTTGGAATACTATTCAGTGCAAAGATGGGTTGAAACTGTGTCAGTACTTCCCGCTTAGCGGAGGACATACTTGCTAGGTCCTTATCAGTACCATCTTCCGTATTCTCAAGGATAGCTCGAAGTTTTCCAATAGCTAATCTGTTCACTAGCATTCTATACTGCAACTCCTCTTGGTACTCCAACAGCCACCGGCTCTGTTCAGGATAACAGGTTAAAAGGTTAACTCCGGTTGGAACTCTCGCCTGGGTATTTCCAGAGGCGCTTCGGTCTTCAGCGGGCAATATCGCTTGTAATCACACCACTTACACTCAATACCTTTCTGAGGCTCAAAGTGCTCACTGCTCATCATTTTGTCAACAATGGAACGCAAACCGGATTTCAGCCGATATAGATTTTCTTCGGTGCGTTCGGACATAACTTTAACGTTCTTGGGCAGGAAATAGAAACTTACCAGGGGTAATCTTCCGGTAGTCAGTTTGAAAGCCAGTGCATATATGCCCAACTGCAGGTCAGAGTCAACTTCAGATTGCTCTGGAACTTGCTTGGCTGCTTTATAATCAATGATTTCATAGTCGCTCTCACCAATTCTGTCCACCCTATCAAACCTACCAGCCAGGGTATGCTCCCCTATGGGTATCAAAAAAGGCTGCTCTATATACACAGCCTTGTTGTAGTCTTCTATGTTGAGTTGATAATAAGCCTTCAGTATGCTCAGACCCTTGGCGTAATGTCTCTTATATGAATTACTGCCGACTTTCCAATAGCCTTTGTATAAGCGAATTAGATCATCAAGGGTCGGGCGATCAGTATCCAGGGAGTAGAACTTATCAAGCGTTGAGTGCAGTATGCGGCCAAATCCCAGGTGCGGTTTGGGCCTGGCTGGCATCTTCTCGATGTATTTCAGTCTGTATAGTAACCCACAGTTTATAAATGCCGATAACCTTGAGTAACTCAATTGCATACTAAACACCGTCTTCTGTATAACTCAGTCGGGGGATTCCCGATTATCATTGGCTTTGCTCAAACTGGCTACCTGAGCTACTCCTCGGGCTTGTCATCCCCTGGCTCCATATCCATAATCTGTTCAGGTGGCGGCAGGGCTTTACGGGAAAACAGCTTCCGCCAAAAAGGTTGCTGATGATATTCAAGTAACCTGGTCATCTGCATAACTACGGTATCGTGTCTATGCCCTGCCTCAGCCAGTTCTCTGCGCGCCTCCGCAAGCTCTGTGTCCTTATCATTGATCCGTTTTTGCGCCTCATCAAGCCCGCGCCTAAGCGTTTCCATCTCACCGCGTAGGCGTCCTAATTCTTCTGTGTCCTGCTTTAATTGTTCATTTTCAGAACGCAACCGTTCCAATTCTGAATGCTCGCGCCTAAGCGCTTCAACCTCATCGCGTAGGCGTTCCCGTTCCCCTTCATCACGCCTAAGCGCGCCTAAGCGTTGAGTTGTATCCGCATAGGCGTTTAGTGCCTCCTCTGTTATATCATATTTACCGTCAACCATCTTGGCAACGAGTTTTCCCGCCTTTATCGCGCGCCTAAGCGCGCTGTCGCTCTTGCCTAAGCGTTGAGCTGCTTCTCTTATGATCATAGCATCACCCCTGGCAGAGGATACCTTAGAAAGTCTGGTATGTCAACAGCGTAGATTTCGTTCACGACCTCTTTCGAGGGGTTTATTTGGCTACTATCATCTTCTTGGTAGCACTATAGCTTCCAGCCTGGATATTGAAAAAATAGACCCCGCTTGCCACATATTCACCGGTGTCAGTCATGCCATCCCAGTGTGCTGAAGCATCCCTGGTTATATATGAACCGGCTTCCTTGTATCCAATGTCCAGGGTCCGGATCAGCGTTCCGGTTGAATTGTAGATCCTGATAATTGCTTCCGAATCCTCAGCCAACTGGTAAGGGATCCATGTCTCTGGGTTAAAGGGATTGGGATAGTTCTGGAATACTGCTGTTTTATCGAACTCGACATTGGCTATAAGCCTGTATATGAGATTCCTCGTAGCTATGAGATTAGGATCAGCAGATGGCTCTGTCTCCAAGACACTGTGTATCTTGATAAGCACGTGTAGATATTGTGGATCAATTCTCCATATATCTTCGGAAGGAGCTGGTGACGAGTAGACTTCCCCAAAGTGCTGTCCCACCAGAACTATATCTTGTATGTTGACTACACCATCGCCATTCACATCTGGATTGGGTTCCACTGGTGCTGTTATATCTTCACCGAAATACTGACCCACCAGGACCAGGTCAATGATGTTGACTACTCCATCCCTATTAACATCCCAAGGTGGGGATTCTGTCACAGTCACAGTGGCATCCACTGGTGTGGCTGGTATTACACCGCCACTGGAATCCGACAATACTATATTCTGTAGCTTTATATAGCTTTGACCTGCGCTTATGGCCTTGAATGTGATGGTAACAAGAGTGCCACTTCCATCCACACCGCCTTTGGCTGTCTTAGCACAGGCAATATCCCTGATTGTTCCTGCATTATTGTCAATATCTGGCTCCATCCAATATGTTGCGTCCGTAGCTGAAAGAAATGTTCCCTCCTCTATGGCAGTAGCCTCAAGAACGGTGGGATCGAAGACGATACCGAATTGAAATCCTGCCAGATCAGTTATCCGTTCTACCTTGATTACAGCAGTAAAAGAATCGCCCTTAGCAAACGGCTCTCCTGATTCTACCAGAACGCTGATTATGGGAGTAACATCGGCAGCGGGAATTGGTGTTAAGAGAAAGGCATGGTCTTTGTTATTAATGCGACCGCTCCCCACAATCTGACCCGCATTGTTGATGTCTGTTGCAGTCCCTAGTATCCAGCCCGAATCGGGATCAATCAGATCATTGAGATCCATCATCGTACCGTTATCATATATGAAGGCATGCATATTGGACGAACCAACTATCTGACCTGAATCATTGATTCCCGATGCACTGCTGTCTTGGTTGCCCAAAGTACCTAAGTCGATCATGACTCCGTTCTCCCAAAGGATTGCATGAGCGCCCCAAGTAGTTTGAGTGGCGGTATGCGACAGGCCTACTATCTGGCCTCTCTCATTGATGTCTGCAGCACGGCTATTCCAGCCACCTAGATCGGTCATTATACCGTCTTTCCACAGAAATGCGTGGTTACCCGATACGCCAACTATCTGGCCAGATTCGTTAATTTCTGCAGCTCCGCCATAATAGTCGCCCAGGCCGGTAACTGTATCATCTTCCCAGAGTGTTAGCTTACTATTGCAAGACCCAACTATCTGCCCCAAGTCGTTGATTCCATTCGCGTGACTAGATGTAATCGACTCACTGACAGGGGTGGCCAGTTCGGTCATCACACCGTTTTCCCAGAGAAACGCGCGTTCTGATATATCAATAAAATGGGCATAGCCAACGACCTGCCCGGAGTTGTTAATATCGAATGCCTTGCTCCACTGGCTACCGGGAAGCATACCGAGATCCTTCATTACCCCGTTTTCCCACAGGAATGGCTTATGATGCCATCCAACTTCCGTCTGCGAGTAGCCGACTACCTGTCCTTTATCATTGATACCATAGGCGTAACTCCCATAACCACCAAGTGTGCCAAGATCGGTGATAGTATAGGCAGCGGCAGTTACCGACTGAGATACAAAAAGCTGTAATACGACGAGGGTAACTAGCGTCATGCCAATCCTGAAATGTTTGATTAGTTCCATGTGTAAGATACCATCTCCCTTCTTTTTATGCTTCGCAGAACGTGTCTTCTCTCTCGACCTCTTCCTTACTGTATTATTTGCGTCCCAAACTTTTTGCTCCGACAATTATACCACCCAACCCCTGAAAGCAGCTCACAGGGCATCCTGGGGCTTCCTGATAGGCTTATTCTGAGGCATCCTTGCTTTTGTCCTGCTTGCGCTTGCTTTGTATCCATAACCAACCGCCTATGAACACTAGAACCAGACCAAGTGATAATGCAGTGAATATGGCTGGCTGGGTGCCGTATCTACAGCAAACGCGGGAGGTAATGAAGACGATATTTATAATCGTGATCAATACCACGATAAGGTTATAGATAGAGTTCCACGAAATCTTAGTTTTCCTGAATATTTTGCGCTTGTAACTAAAGCCTCCGAATTGCCTAACTAACTGCGACTGATCAACACTACCGCCTTCCTGCCTGAACTCTTCTGCGAAGGCGTCCTCTATGTGTCTCAGCTTTCTTACTCTATGGCGGTTGTAGTGCTCCAACATCCATAGCATTGCTCTCCAGAACAGCAGCAGCAATTCTATCATGAAGACCCCGAATACAGGGGCCAATATCGAAGGCTTAGCAGGGAGTATCTCCCATATCGGTTGCTTGGTGGAAAACACATACTCCTTAGCCAAATACCCCTGCAAAGCGAAGATCACTGGTATGAATATACTGGTTATTGTCCATGCTACTTTATGAGATTCCCATAGACTCTCATGTAGCTTGCTATAACTGAATTTCAGAAGCTCCAGGTTTTTGTCTTCCATTTGTGCCACCGCCCTCCTTCTTCGTGTTCCTCCCTGACTGCCTAATGACATGGGAAATAGGACCTGTGATTATTAGCCAACCTATAATACCTCTGTGCGAGGCAGTCCGTCAAGGCAAATGCGCATTAACAACTGTGAACTCTCGGAGCAACGCCCATCGGATAACGAACGTTCCAGAGTTGGTTTGTACTGTAAGTCCTTGTTATTACTGGCTTTGCGGCCTACTGTTACTCAGCAAGACGGTTCTGCATAACCGGGATTATTGGCCGTGGTGGTATGCTTTCCACCATGACTTCTCTATCAGCCGGATCCGTTATTTTGTGTCGATGTCAGGGACGTAGTGGTACATCACTGCCATAACTGTTTGTGTGCTATTCTGGTTATGACAGAGTCATGACGGGATCGCAAGTTAGAACTATCCCCCTCACGCGCGCGCACGTGCGAGGGAATTTCGGCCATACATTTGGATAACATTGGGTCTATTTGAGTCGTTTTAGATAACTTTGGGTATAATTAAGCTATTCGATTCTCAAAGAGCGTTTTCGTGGCGCCGGGAAAATTCAATCCGCAACCAGGTCCACAACAGAAAGCCGACCGGGCCAGACCCCTGACCCAGGAAAACGGGAAATCAAAGGGGAAATTTCTCAGGAAAAAGAGGATCTGAACCGGACGCCAACCGGACATTTTGCTCTTGAATTCCGCCGCACGCCGCTATGAAATAGAAACGGCGCACATAATGAGTATCACAATTCCTCTTGTGTTTGCCAGTGCCGCCGGATCTATCACCCAGTACGACGCCGCCCCACTCCTCGCCGCCAGTCTACCGTTCAGCCAAGTCCTCATATATGCTGCTGAACTGCTCCAGCGCGGCTTCCAGGTTTTCCATTATCTCCATCGCCAGCACGTCAGGCTCAGGCAGGTTATCCGTATCCTCTAAGCTTTCGTCTCGAAGCCAGAAGATGTCCAGGCTCACCTTATCCCGCTGCATGATCTCATCGTATGTAAACGCTTTGAAGCGTTCCGCCTCTTGTCTGTCGTGACGGTTTGCTGGGTTGTAGCACGATATGAAATCTTGCAGATCCTCGTATCGCAGTGGATTCTGCTTCAGCGTGAAGTGTATATTGGTTCTCAGGTCATATATCCATAGCTTCTGCGTCCAGGGGTTCTCGCTGGCAGGTTTTCTGTCGAAGAACAAGACGTTAGCCTTTACCCCCTGGGCATAGAATATGCCAGTGGGAAGCCTCAAAAGTGTATGGACATCGCATTCGTGAAGCAGCTTCCGCCTGACAGTCTCACCAGCGCCGCCCTCGAATAGCACGTTATCGGGTACAACAATAGCTGCCTTACCGTTTATCTTCAGCAGCGTCTTTACGTGTTGCAGGAAATTCAGTTGCTTGTTTGATGTAGTCGCCCAGAAGTCCTCACGCTCGTATATGAGTGATTCTTTGTCTGCCTTACCATCACCGTTCACTATGGTGATGCTGCTTTTCTTGCCGAAGGGCGGATTTGTGAGCACCATGTCGAACCTGTCTCTGGGATCGGATATAAGACTATCGCCAACGTCAATGGGGCTTTCATCGCCGCCGATGCCGTGGAGGTATAGGTTCATCACGCAAAGCCTTACCACGCTGTCAACGATGTCCTTCCCTCTGAACGTGTTGAATTTCAGGAACTTCTGCTGATCCCTGTCAAGCGGGTAATTGTGAGATATATAGTCATGAGTCGCTAGGAAGAAGCCACCAGTGCCACATGCGGGGTCACAGATGGTCTGCCCTGGCTCTGGTCGCATAACTTCCACCATAGCCTTGATAAGTGCCCTGGGTGTAAAGTACTGTCCTGCTCCGCTCTTGACGTCTTCAGCGTTCTTCTGCAACAGGCCTTCGTATATTTTGCCTTTTATGTCAATCTCCATCCCGATCCAGGTTTCGTCGTCGATAAGGTGGATCAGCCGTTTCAGCTTGGCGGGGTCTTGTATCCTGTTCTGGGATTTCCTGAATATGACGCCCAGCATCCCCCGTTCACTGCCCAGGGATTCAAGTATCTGGCGATAGTGCCTTTCCAGAGCTTCGCCATCCCTTTCCACAAGGCTCTGCCAATCTGAACCCACAGGGATGATTGATGGCTTGCTAAAGGGCGGCTTGGTCTGTTCATCGGCCATCTTCAGGAACAATAGGTATGTCAACTGCTCCACGTAGTCACCATAGCTTACACCGTCATCCCGCAGGACGTTGCAGTAGTTCCAGAGCTTTTGCACAATAGTAGCTGATTCGATTGCCATATCACAACAACTCCATTTGTTTGGGTTCTTTGCTTTGTTTTGCCTTTGACTCTCTGGCACGTTTCTTCTCTGCTTCCCTGGCAGCTTTCTCCGCCTTAATACGTTCCAGAAGAACGCTGGCAGGTTCATCGCTAGGGTCTTGAGGCACAAGCTGACCAGAGAATGCTTGCTTGAGAATGGATTGACGTAGGCGTTCTGCGCGTTTGAGTTCTGAGTCTATTGTTGATTCCGCCTCTTCTGCTACAGAAAGATGTCTCTCTATCTCATTAACAACAGCCTCCTGTTCTAATGCTGGTGGTATAGGAACAGGAAACGACCTCAATTTGGTCAGATTTATGGACGCAAGGTTGGTTGTCTGTTTTCCTTCCCTCATGAAGTATTCCTGCCCAAACGAGTTGCTAAACCAAGAAACCAATTTGCTCGATATATCAGGAGAACATAACCTTGCCCTAAAAACATGGTTTTGATGAATGCATTCTTGTATTTCACCTCGCCAAATCCAACCACGACCCAGTTTGTCTCTGTCTCCACCTTCAGTAAACAAAATATCGCCTTTCTGCAGGAGCAATTCAGAGATTACCTCTTCTGTTGCTTCGATCTCTTTTATTTCTGTTAGATCAAGGTATCCTCGCTGTACATTAGCAACACGTAAGTAAGGTATCATTCTGCCATTCTCTACTTTCCTTGCTTTGTTTTTGGTTATTCCACCCTTGATAATAGCAATAGAATCTAGTGTTGCCCAATGCCAATACATAGGTAAATCATGTAGACCTTGAGTATCAGGCGACGATGGTTCCTTATACTTTCCCTTCCATTTGCCATCTTTGAGCACTTTGCCCTGTACATCAAGCATCTCAAGCTGTTCAGCTTCCCATTTCTCACGTCGCTCCTTGAGAATGCGTTCCAGTAATACAGAAGCAGGCTCCAGTTCGTCTCTATGGGCTTCCCGCCATTCTTCGGTCAGCTTGCCTCCCACAGCCGCCTTAAGAACCGACTGACGATATTGCCTCAACTGAACCTGTGCCTTCTTCAGGTATTCTATTCCTGCGTCCAGTTTGGTGAACAACTCTTCGATCTTGTCAACGATGCGGTGTTGCTCTGCGGACGGAGGGAGTGGAATCGGCAGAATCTCGAACTTGCCTTTGTTAAGAATTGGCAGTGTAGTGGCCGAGGCATTATCCGTAATGCTTTTCTGAAATTGTGGAGATATGCATACAAAGTAGACAAATTCAGGTGATATGAGTTCTGATGGTATTACTGCATTTATCTGCTGATTAGACGCTCCCGCTTTTCGTATTAAGCCAGTTTTACCAATAGTCGCTCCGATGCAGGTGACTAGAGTGCTTCTCTCAGGAAGTAGTCGCGCCTTCTCTATACCCTTTATAGACAGACCATCATGGGATTCCCTAACATAATAACCGCTGTTAATGTCTGCTGGCTTAAAAAAGGGATAGTCGCTTCCATAGTATTCTTCTCTTGATTTACTAGGCGTTGTACCTGTAACTATCTCCCCTATCTCCCTTATCTCTGACCACACCCAGCCCTTTGGCAGATCGGTGTCATAGTATGCCACATTCAAGTTCTCATTCATGCTGCCAGCACCTCAGTCAATTCCTGCAATACATTTGTCAATTCATCACCAAAAAGAGTATATACCTTAAAGCGCCCACCTCTTTCATAGAACGGCGCCTTGTCGAAGTCATCCATCTCAATGCTCAACGATCTAGCTATCTGGTCTTTGATCATCCTCAGCCATTTCATCTGCTCAGGTGTGAATGTCCTGCCCGCGCTCTCCTGCTGCGCCAACCAATGTTCAAACCTACGCTCCACCATATCAGGGAACGGCTCAAGGATGTCGCTCTGCCCGACAGTGAACCTTATCAGGGATACGATATTCGTCAGGAGCTTCTGTGGGCCAGCTCCTCTCACCTTCGATTCATCCAGTTGCTCATAGGCCCGCCAGAGCAGCTCTGGTGTCAGCCTGTATGGTGGCTTCTCTATGGCTTCAGCAAGCTGCTTTATCTCCTGGTATGTGACGTGGCGCCTGCCATACGGCAGACTATAGATAATCTGCAATGCCGTAAGCTCGTCTCTGTTATCCTCTATAAACTGCCGAAACGTGTTGACAATTCCCTGTGCCCTCTCCTTTGCCTCCTCATCGAATCCCGCCAGGAGTACTTCATCCTGGCTTACTCTATCTATAATCACCTCGCCTCGCTTCCCGATCTCAATTATCTTATCCCTTAGGTTCGGATCCCCAAATGGAGCACACGCTTTCTCCGCCAACTCCCTGGCAACCTGTTGTATCTGTTCTTCAGTCGGTTTCTCCGTATCAAATAGCTGCTTCGCTTTGTCCATCTGCCTGTCAGGGTCAAGGGCATCCAGCAGGTCGTTTATCATCACTTTCAAAGTCTTACCGCCCGAAACTGTCTGGATTTCACCCCTGGCTTTGTCGTCTATCTCCCTGTCCAGCCTTGCCAGCCTTCCCGCCAGGGAGCTGATAGTATCCACATCCCCGGATCCCATAGCGACCGATGTGATAAGTTTATCGAAGGGCACACTTTTCTTGCGCTCCAGCGGACGGGAATCGGTCATGTCATGCTCGCACACGCCAACAGCGTCCACTATCACGAAGTGCGTCTTGTGATGCGCGTCTGGAGTGACTGCCTGCAAATCATCGCTGGAGATAACCCTGGTGCCGCGTCCCTTCATCTGCTCGAAGTAGACGCGTGATTTCACATCCCGCATGAAGATTATGCACTCCAGCGGCCTTATGTCCGTTCCAGTGGAGATCATATCCACCGTGACAGCTATCCTGGGAAAATAGGAATTACGGAAACTGGCGATCAGATCCTCGGTTTTCTCACCCATCGTCCGATATGTTATCTTCTTGCAGAACTCGTTACCCTTGCCGAATTCCTCCCGAACAATATCGACAATGTTCTCCGCGTGGTTGTCGTTCTTGGCGAAGATCAGCGTCTTGGGCACTTCCGTTCTGCCTGGAAATATCTCGGTGAACAGCCTTTCCCTGAACGTCTTGATTATAGTCCTTATCTGGTCAGGTACCTCAATCTCCCTGTCCAGTTGATCAGGTGAATACTCCAGGTCTTCATCCAACTGCTCCCAGCGCGTCTCCCGCGTTAGCTTATCCCGCTTGTCTATGTATTGACCTGCCTCGACCTTGCTCCCCTCTTCCGTAATCTGTGTCTTTATCCTGTAGACTTCATAACCTACATTGACACCATCAGCGACAGCTCGCTCGTGGCTGTATTCCGTGACCAGGTTCTGGTTGAAGAAACCCAGGGTTTGCTTGGAAGGCGTTGCAGTCAAGCCGACTATGAAGGCGTCGAAATACTCAAGCACCTGTCGCCAGAGGTTGTAGATGGACCGATGGCATTCGTCAGTCACAATAAAGTCAAAAGTCTCTATGGGTACGTTAGGACTGTATTCCACTTCCCTGGGCGCGCCTTCCTCCAGCTCAGCCTCGAAGTCCGATTCTTCCTCCACCTCAACGTCAAACTCGGGCTCCCCCTTGAGCATGGAGTAAAGCCTCTGGATGGTGGTGATACACACGCGGCTCACAGTATCAATGGTATTCGACCTCATGTGCTGCACGTTATACAGATTGGTGAATTTGCGCCTGGCGTCAGGCGTTTCATATTGCTGGAATTCTCTCCTGGTCTGACGACCCAGGTTGCTCCGATCCACCAGAAAGAGAACACGCCTTGCATCGGCGAATTTGATAAGCCTATATATGAAGCTTATGGCTGTGTATGTCTTGCCGCTCCCAGTGGCCATTTGGATCAATGCTCTTGGTCTTGCCTCAGCGAACGACTGATCCAGGTTCGTAATAGCCTCGACCTGACAATCGCGCAATCCATAGGTTATCAGTGGCGGCAGAATTCTGAGCCGCGCCCTGAGAGTGTCATGCTGTGAGAGCCATTCACTAAGCGTCTCTGGTTTGTGAAAGGCGAATAAGCGTCTGGAGCGGCTATCAGGTTCACGCAGATCCCTGAACATGGTTTCCACGCCTGTGCTTTCATAGCCAAAGGGCAGCGGAAACTGGACGTGTGGCACATTCACGGGAAGACCCTTCAGGTATTTCTCTGTCTGCTCCGACACACCGCTTAGCGTAGTACCTTCAGGTTTTGCCTCGATTGCGCCTACAGCCTGACCGTCTATAAAGAGGAGGTAATCTGCGAAGCCGCTGGTAAGTGGGAACTCCCGGACAGCTATACCAGAAGATGCACCAAGAGATATTCCTCGATGATCCTGAACGGACCACCCAGCAGCTCTGAGTTGCCGGTCTATATTTTCCCTGGCTTTTTCTTCTGGTGTCATGGCGCCACCCTCTTGGAGAGATTTGCTTCTTAGTTCATTCTCTCATAACCCTTCATCGGTATCATACCATATCTATGTTGGCTTGTCAACATACCAGCAGCATCATGCTTTCAGGAATTCGGCATTGTCGGATATATAACTCTCAACCTCAGCCATATCTGGCTCCAGCCCGCTAATATCTATCTCAGGCAATAGCTCACGATATGGACTATCCGGCGGCAATATTTCTAACTCACTTTTGATGCTCTGGCTCAGTTGCTCGACATAGTGGACCGGACTCTCTACTATAGAAGCCAGTTCTGGAATTTCTACCATCTCAGCCAAGGACTTCATAATCTGGTCAAATGTAAGATACTGCTTTACAAAATCCATCAGCGTATTATGAAGCTCTGCAACGCCCTCCCGATCTTCCAGAGAGGTCTCCTCTAGTTTCTGGGATAAATCTCTCAAGAGGATTTCCTCTTCACCGGGATCGCGCCATTCATCATCAGAAATGGCATAGGATAGCCGCTGGCATGTCAAGCCTAGACTTGCCATCCTATATGTATGAAAGAGTCTCGTTATACACAGAATGCAATCGAATCTTAGCGTAAATTTCTCAATTACGCTGCATAACCACCACCCATACATGAGACGCGTGGAAATATGATCCACCATTTCAGTATATTTCAGATACTCGCGCCTGTTACGCCAATCCAGTCTATGGACTACAGCATCAAAGTCCTCTATAGTGTATGCCCGGGAGCCTCCACCCAGCCCTGCGATCACATCTTTTAGGAGTAGCTTGCCCAGCTCTCCGCCGCTCATTTTTCTCATCATATTAACTACGTTAGCTCTCAATTGCATCACCTTTTCAGAACTGATTCAAGAAGTCTGAGCTTTTGCTCCAGGGAGAAAGTTTCATAAGCTTTCAAAGCGCTGTTCAACACAGCATTCTCCCTAAGTGCCTGCTCAATGTTTATGTCGCCTTCTCTGAGCCGTTTCAGTAAGTTCAGCAGCTCTGTTGCAATAGCCTCAGCGTTCAGTTCTGTGCTGGTCCTGGTATCCAACTCGACATATTCATCCTTGAGTTCTCTCATGAGCCTAAGCTTGAAATCCAGCAGCTTATCAATGGGAAGTTCTGCCAGGTCCTTCTCATCCAGTGCCTTATTCACACGTTTGAGCGTCTCACCTAATTGCTTTATCCGGGATTCTCGGAGCATATAATAGCTTTTATACAGCTCTCTCAGACGTTCCGCCTTCTGTTTGGATATCTCCTCTTTTAACTCAGTGTTCCATGCTGACAGTGTAGACTTTGACACCTTTAAGCTCCTGGCTATCTTGGAGTAAGATTGTCCTTGCGCCCTAAGCTCGACGAATTTGAGTTTTTCTTCGGTTCGCGTTTCCGTTCTGTTTATGCTCATAACCTGCAATATCACATCCTATTCTTACCTGACCTCTATAGGCTTCAGCTCAATTGTCAAGGGCGTCAATGATGTGTTCTGGCACAAGGTCAAGTCGCCCCCGTATTCTGTGAATCCCTGGTAGTTGTTCGATGCACTCAGGCAGTAAGATCCAGTGCTTCGGCTCGATTCGTCTGCTGCCATCGTGCCACCACGCTTCCAGAATTGCCCCCTGACGCAGCAAGTCGTCTATCACCGTCTGAACGTCCGCTGTCCTGTATCTACCGCCCAAGCGATGCCTCAAGCCTGCCCACGCTGCTATTCCTGGTACAACGTCAGTGTTATGATCATATCCTGTGCCGCTGCCATCTTTCACAGCTTCCATAATGCGATTTTTCAGGTGTTCATAGAGATTCGGTCTGCCTGGTACAGTGCCGACATCTTCGATTTCGGGTGTAATGCCAACGTAGTGCCGTCGTAATGCCAAAACCTACCTCACCCCCCTTTTTCGTGCGCTATAGTGCGTTATCTTCATCCAACTCAGCCCTGTGTAGCTCACCACTGTCCAGCATTTCACGGCGGATTCGGGAGACGACCTTCGGATCACAGCCAACTATCCGCGCTATACGACTATCGCTAGTCGCTGGTAACTCCATCAGAAAGCGCCTGACAATCTCTCTCACTCTTTCATCCATAGTGCTAACGTCCATAGATACCCCCGATCGCTTATATCGCCTAAAATTCATTCATATACGCCTTATAGTGAAGCATCGAAGCCCTTGCCCTGGTAGTTAGTACCCCAATATTAGGCATAATATACCCACACCAGCCCATGAGCATGGACACCAGCTCTCATAAGCCCCTGGACTGCCGCCTGTAACGTCTTATTTGTGGTGGAAATATCATCCAGCACATAGACAACTTTCCCGACATAATTGGACACCGCCGATGTCAATTCAAGCCCGGGATGATCAGCATGACGGCCCCGAGTTCTCTTATCCCAGGGCTTAAACATCTCAACATACTCAACGCGCAGCAGCGTATGATTTTACACCGATTCGCCTGATCCCCCTTTCGCTCTGTTTGGGTCGGTAGTAGCAAACGGACAAAAACCAACGATCTTAATTTTGAGCTTTGTTGTAGAACACAGAAAGCCTTATTTCGTCTAGGTGTTTAGCTGATTTGAGATGCTTTTGCGGAGGTAAAGAAAGAGCTGTTTTGTTCACGATTTCGCCATATCTATAATCCATCTGGTGCCATCCAGGACATCCTGGGCAATGTAATCTGGTTCGATATCAGCCCAAGTGTCGCGATACTGTCCAAGGGAACTACAACCTAGACCAGTTCGCACCAAGATCGCCTTACATCCCACAATTCGCGCCAAAGCTATATCTGCATCGCCGCGATCCCCAATTAGATAGCACTGAGACAGATCAAGGTCGAAGTCCTTCTGTGCCTGAAGCAACATCCCTGGCTGTGGTTTTCTACATAAGCATTTATCTTTCGGTACGTGCGGACAACAATAGAAGCTATCCAGCTTCGCGCCAGATTGAGCAAGTTCCTGCTGTAGTTCATACATACGCGCCTCGAACTCACCATAGGTGAAATCACCACGGGAAATATGTGTCTGATTAGTGATGACTATGCTTAATAGGCCAACATCATTCAAAAGCTTGATGGCACAGGCAGAGAACGGGAAAAAGGCAAAGCCAAGGATATCCCCAAACCCGTCTCCTCCTAATGTTCCCTGAAGATCCAGAAATACAGCTTTTCTATTGCTCATAAATACCTCCGATTATTAGGGATTTAGCTTCGGATTTAAGATCGTTGGTTTTTGTCCGTTTGCTACTACCGACCCTGTTTTCTCCCCAAAAGCTACACTTTCTTTATTGGATGTTCAATCCCGTCAATCTCAAGTGTATATTCGTGTTGGATAGTTCTGTGTTCAATCTTTAAAATCACTGTTTCAGACTTACCATCTCGTCCTGGAAGCGTTCCTCTAAGCGTTAGGTTACCTGTTCCTTCTGTATGGTCTACCCTTTCATTGTTAATTATCAAACTATGGTTATAAGTGTTCCCTGACAGGCTACACTCGAATTCGATACTATTCCCTTGATAATCAGCCCTGAATAATCCTGTTGGGGCTTTTGCCGATTTATCAATGAGAGCAAACAAAATAGCAATAATAACTATCGCGACTGCTACAGCTCCCGCCCAAATGGCAATTTCAATCATTTTATTTACCCTTTCTTGGTATGTGGGGTAGCAGAACTGAAGCTGCGACAAGATGCAATAACAATGTCTTCAGTCTGGTAGAACTTCCGTTTTTGTATTTTGCTCTGGCACTTTCCCAGGAATTTGCCCGATTTTCACACTCACAAGCAGGAATTGTGGCGGAAAACTTCCGATTCCTCCTTTTCTCGGAAATTCATGATCTCCGGCGCATACGACGTTTTGTATTTCGGAAGCCTTGTTATATCTTAGTTTGAGGGCTTGTTGCATCTTATCGCGGCTTCAGTTCTGTTACCCCTATAAACTATTCTATGACCTCTGCACCTTCCATGCGGGTCAGACACCACCCTCTAGCTGTCGCTCGAAAGCCTGTATCGCCATCTTACCCATCGGATGGACAAAGCTATGGCACACATCGCACAATACCACTACGTCAGTCGGCTTCTCTTTCCCAAGTGACTTGTAGTGCAGATGGTGGACCTGATCAGCTCCTGCAGAACATACCTCACAGTTAAGCCTTCCCCGCCGCATCCTGAAGCTGAATTCCTTCCAGTGCTCGCTTTGCAGATATTCTTCATAGTCCTCTGGAGCACTATGCTGCCTGGCTCCGTCTCTCAGCCTTTCCAGCCTATCCTGGGCTTTGAGCGGAAGGCTCTGGAAGTGTTCATACAGCCAATTCTCCAGGGCATTGAACTTCGGGTATATGTCCACCCTGCGCGCCAGTGTGAGCACATCCACAAACTTCGGTCTTGCCTTCGCCAGAGTCTTACATGCCTCGTTGACTGTGGATCCTGAGATGAATATGTCGTCAATGAGCAGGATCCCCTTGCCTTGCACCCTGGACGGATCAGGAACGTCAAATGAGCCTCGCACATTAAGGAATCGAAACGCGGCCTCTGACTGCCTTGGTATATCTTTCACCTTGATCAGCGCCTTCGCGTCCATTGGTATGCCTGTGGCCCTGCTCAGTCGCCGTCCTATTATCTCAACCTGGTTGTAACTGCGTTTCCTTTTAGCTCTCTTGTGCAATGGCACTGGCACGATCAGATCATAGTCTTCCACGTCCAGGAGCCTCGCCATACCTTCAATCATAATGTCCGCAAGCCGATTCGCTATGACCAGCTTGCCCTGGAACTTCAACAGGTTAAGAGCCTCCCGCAGAACAGGTCCTGACTGTGCCGCAGCTCGCACCTTGCGGAGCTGCGTACCCCTGAGACACCACTTGCAGGAAGGCGGTGAGATGGAAACGTTGCCAAGTGGATGTCCACAACGCTGGCAGTATCTTCCGCTGATAACCTCTACCTGCGACCAGCACCTCTCGCAGATGTATTTTTCTGTAGCGTCCAGCGTCTCCCCACAATGTCTGCACTGCGAGGGATACAGGAACATGATCAAGCTTCTGAGTATGGGATTCATCTGGTTATCTCCTGAACAATATGCCTTCAAATTTACTCTGTATGTTTTCTATATTGACCTCATGAAGAGTTGAAAGGCTCAGAACGCTGCTCAGGGCTTCCATATTCGCCCCAGATGAAGCGTTGAACACCTTGCCCTACTAATCCATCCATTTCCTCACATTCCGCCCGGGTCAGTTCTCCAGAATCCAGCATTTCGCGGCGGATAGCATTGACCTCTGCTGGTGAAATGTCACAGATTCCAGCTATCTTTCTATCGCTCAGCATCGGGAGCGCCAACAGCAATCGCTTGACAATCTGTGTCACACATTCACCACACGCGGGATCTGCTTTGCCAAGTTCTCTCAGTTTAGCCACATACGCGCCCGGAAGTGAAACCAGATCGCCTGCTTCGCCGCTCACCTCCCGGCCGTCGATATGGCAGGTATAACTCGACCGCAGTTTGATTTTATATTTCGCTTCCATCCGGATCCCCATTTTGTTTTAATTTGGAACCTGACTGACTGGCTGGCTGAGGGAATGCCTGTCAACCAGGTTCTTCTGTATCAACTTGGTGTAGCCAATCCAGCGGCTTTACGCAGTATAAGTATGGCATCATT
>Ga0114922_10000395_pt1 | contig 41916 bp, 40 predicted proteins | sample AartaG_FD_100975 | JGI IMG/M metagenome (GOLD analysis project Ga0114922, IMG submission 100975) | Deep subsurface microbial communities from Aarhus Bay to uncover new lineages of life (NeLLi) - Aarhus_00045 metaG | ecosystem: Environmental > Aquatic > Marine > Oceanic > Sediment | place... | reverse complement strand
TATTAACAACGAACTACGAACAATTAACTATGAACTATGTACAAAAAAACAAACCCAATTCAAACCCAATACAAACCCAATCAAACCCAATTAAAGCCAATAAAATGCCAAAACAAACCCAATACAAACCCAAAACAAACCCAATTTCAAAGGTTCGAAATGTACAAAAAACCCCACGTGAAATCCCGAATAAAAACATTGGGACGGGCGTGGAGCTAAATATTATTGAATTCAGGGGAGAATTAACAGAATCCCAAAATAAATTGTGGTGCCAACAAAACGGGCAAAATGGCCGTTCCGGCCCGTTCCAGGGAATACTGCTGAAGGCCTCTTAACGGCCATATCAATACTGATAATGTCGTTTTTTGCGGCATTTTTGTTGGAGGAGTTTAGTAAATAGAGCTTGTAATAGAGCTTTTTTATGAAGAATAGAGCTGAGTATTTTAGGCGCGGAATATTAAAGTAACGTAAGGAATAGTCCGAATAAAGTTTATAACGTGACGTTCGTAGTTTTATAAGTGTTTTTTGTTTTTGATTAGGAGAGTAGACAATGCATTTTCTGGAGCAAGTAAAAAGATGGCTTGGTGAGATTACGGAAATCTTCTTACTGCTGGTTGCCTTAGGGATCGTAATTCAGATCCTTTTTGGCAGTCCGGGCACGACAATTCCGTTTTTCGGCGGAGTCGTCGCGAATCTCACCCAACTAATTGACGGGCTGGGCCAAAACGGGCTTGTTGGCCTGATTGCCTTGAGCATTATTCTGTTCCTGTTTTACAGAAAGAAAGCTGTTGTATAAAGCCATGCCTGCCGGCTGTGCTCGCGGCAGGCTTGCTGTACTGCCGGCAATCAGAAATACATGATGTGATTGCAAGCTCCGTAAGCACACACAATATAGTTTACGGAGTGGACGCGGCGAAGGAGAGGGTAATTGCGAATCATCGCAGGGAAGCCCCAAACGCCCTTTTGGGCGTTTGGGGACCCCGCAAAATGGAAAGCCAGGCAATCTCAAAACCAGTGTCATTCATAGCGCCCAAAGATCAAGCGGGAGCTTACGGGGCGAACGAAAACTAATGATACTCATTTCATTGTTGAGTATTACCTAAAGCGTATCCGGCGGCCTCGCAATAACAATTCCTCAAAAGAACATTAGAGTTCACCAGAAGCAAGGTTTTGCAACAGAGAAGAACAAAGACGTACTTCAGGGCTTAATTAGTTCCTGTTGCGGAAGGCCGAAACTGGCAATGTCACCCCTGCTAAAGCAGGGATTTATGGCTTAAAAACTGGATTCCTGCTCCTTCGACTTAGCTCAGGACAAGTTTCGCAGGAATGACAAATGCTGTTTCCGCAACAGATACTAATTAGCACCGGTGACTCTTAGCATGACCAGGACGCCTAAGAGAACGAGGACAAGGAGTGCGGCCCTGAATACACGCATAAGCTGTGTTCTTGGCTTCACATATCGCCACACAAACAGGCAAAGCGTCGCGATAAGCGAGATTCGCAATACAAAAAATACAACCTCCTCAATCATAGTTGCATTATATCCTATTTTAACAGGCGATGTCAAGCGTAAATTTCCTATATTAACATAAAATCTCCCGTAATCCAAACGGACCAATTCTTTCTTAGAGCAGGATACCCGCCCACTCGGCCCTTCGGCTTCGCTCAGGACATGGCTTTTCGCAGGAATGACAGGAAGGTTTTCCGGCGACGGCCAAACGAGAAGTAAGGGGAAGTTACCATCCCCAAGGACATTCGGCTGAGCTCAGTCGAAGCCCTGTTCCTGCGGCTTCGCTCAGGGCAAGCTTTCTTTTGCTACCCGAACCAAATGACGGCAAAAACCTATTTGTAAAGGGGCAGGCAGGGCAGGCCCTGCGAGGGACCAGGTTTCCAGGAATTAACACTGTCTTTGATAGATTTCGATTCCTGCTTCTCGATTAGGAGTCGAGGGCAAGCCCCGTTGTAATGGCGTTAGGGTCATTAAAACTGTTCATTGTGTAAAAGTTTTTTATAAAGGATAAAAAAACACTTTTTGCTTGAAGAACTCCGGGTAGTATGATAGAGACTTGGCAGAAACGCTCTTTGAAAAGGATATAACCTGACTGCAGGTCCGAAAGCATTGGGCTTTTGGATAGTCAAACGGGAACGCGGTTGAAAGCCGCGACGGTCGCGCCGCTGTGAGCGCCTGTTCCGGTAATTTAGCCACGAATTTTTACGAATGGCAACGAATAATAAGAAGGACGTTCGTAAAGTTTTGTTCGAATGAAAATTTGTGGTAATTTGTGGCGATAATTTATCGGAAATCCGAGAGACATTTTTGTCCACTACCCAGCACTAATCTTTTCTTTGGTATTGCAAAAGACATTTTTATGCACTGTCGAGTATTAACAATACTAAAGATTAGTGCCGGATGGGAAGGAGTCTCGAGGTAAGGCGCAAGTCAGAAAACCTGCCTGTAGTTAGCTGCACATAATTAGTGTTCTCGCGAGTTGGGACATGGTGCGCTCTTGGCGCCAGTGAAGTTTTTCTCAGGTATATTTCAGGCCGGCTGAGAGTTTGGTTTGCCCATAATTGAAACCGCTGTTCCCCTCGTGGGAATGGCGGTTTTTTTATTGGTATTGGGCGCCCTCGCGATAAGGGCATAGAGGTGCAAAAAGGAGGTAAATTTAGCATTCAGCATATAGCTTGAAAGAAGAAGTAGTTTTGAAAAAATTATGACTTTGAAATAGAGGAGATATAACTATGGCTTCGGAGAAATTGGTTGGTTTAATCGCCGTGTTAGTGATAAGCGGCATATCAAGCGCGACCGTTGCTACTTTCGATGAATTGAGCCTGGCGGCTGAATCCTACTGGAACGGCTCAGACGGCTCAGGAGGTTTCAGCAGCGGCAGCGCATACTTTAACAATAATTATAATGCTGTATACATGTCCTGGGATGGATTTGCTTACTCTAATATTACCGATACGAGTTCATCGGGATGGACGGCCCAGTACAATGCCATTACCGGCGGCGGGCAGGACGGCTCTGCAAACTACGCTATCGGCTACGTTGGGTGGGCCGGGCCGCCTACTATGACTTTGAATACAGCAGGCATTGTTGAGGGTTTGTACGTTACGAACAACAACTACGCCTACTACTCAATGCTTAATGGGGACATGTACGCGAAAAAATTCGGGGGGCTGAGCGGGGACGAAGCAGACTGGTTTATGCTGACTATTACGGGTAAGGACGCTGGCGGGGCTGCGACGGGCAGTGTTGATTTCTACTTGGCCGATTACCGGTTTGCAAAAAACAGCCAGGATTACATCGTCAACACGTGGGAATATGTTGATTTGAGGTCGCTTGGGTCGGTCAAGAACCTGGGGTTTGCTCTCAGTTCCAGTGACGTCGGCGATTTTGGGATGAATACGCCGGCGTACTTTGCGATGGATACGATTGTGCCGGAGCCGGTGCGTATGGTCGAGATTGACATCAAGCCGGGGAGTTATCCGAATGCAATCAACCTGGAGGCACATGGCCTGACGCCTGTAGCAACCTTCTCAATGGCGGGGTTCGATGCCAGAAATGTGAATCCCGTTAGTGTGGACCTTGCCGGAGCGTCCGTAGCCGTGCGGGGAAGGGACAAGTTTATGGCCCACGAAGAGGATGTGGACGAAGACGGCTTAGTCGATTTGGTGGTACAGATAGTAACAGCCGATATTGACCCCGCCCTGCTGCAACAAGAAGGCGATGCGGTCTATGCCGTCCTTACGGGAAGTACATACGACGGGCAAGATTTCGCGGGTGTGGACGAGATTGCCATTGTGCCGGCGAAGAATAAAAAGCCCCAGTAAAACTGGGAGCTAAATATGAGGATTCTGGTTGTGCAGGTAATCGTGCTGGTCATATCGGCGTTTGTGTGTGCCGGTCCTTATACCGAGCCGGGCGTGAACGGGTACATCGGCGAGGACCGGCGTCACGCTGACCCGTGCGCCCCAAATGCGGTAATAAATCCGATATTTCGGGCTTGGGCGACGGCTGTAGTCAGTTATCAACCTGCGCCCGGTGTGGATTTGCTGTGGGCTGACCCTAACAAGGCACTGGGGCCTGCTACGGGAGACAACCTTGATATTGTCAGCTTAGGTGATTTGGATTTAGGCCAGATTGGGCAGGGTGTACCGGCTGGTCGAATAACTCTGTCATTTAGTGAAACTATTCGCGATGGTAAGGGCTACGATTTTGTTGTTTTTGAAAACGGTTTGGTTTCAAACTATACAGGTGGTGGTTCTGTTGCAGGACAAATGTTTGCTGAATTGGGATACGTGGAAGTATCTTCCAATGGTATAGATTTTGCCGGATTTCCATCTGTGTCGCTGACAGAGGGCCTTGTTGGAATGTACGGCACTATTGAGATTAGTAACGTGTATAACCTTGTGGGCAAGCACCCCAATGGCGAGGGCTTGTGTATGGGTACGCCGTTCGATTTGACCGAAATCGCCGATGAGGCGAATATTGTATCAGGCCTTGTCGATATCAACAATATAAATTACGTTCGCATCGTTGATATTCCCGGCAGCGGAGATTTCGAGGACGAGGCGGTAAAGCACATCAAGCCGAATAGCCAGCCTGCCTGGGACTTTTTTGCCAATAGCCATCCGATTTACGATGCGTGGCTTACGTTTGAATCGGGCGGTGTGGATTTGGAAGCGGTCGGCGTTCTGAAAGAACAAGAGTATTCGGCTGATATCAACCTGGACGGCGTGGTCGATATGGTTGACTTTGCGCTGTTTGCGTCGGCGTGGGGAAGCCATTTTGGGCAGGCGAACTGGATAGGCAGATGCGATTTGGCGGAGCCGAGAGATTACGTTGTCGATGGTTCCGATTTGGCAGTATTTACCCCTCAATGGCCTAGAGTGGAAAAATGGCGGGGCAAGTGAATGGGAAGTCGCCGTGGCGGCGACTGCTAAACAATTTTGAATTTATTCTTATGTTTGGAAAAAAACAAAAAGCGTTTAGTCTGATTGAGCTGCTGGTAGTAATCTCAATCGTTGCCTTGTTGATGGCGATACTGGTACCCGTGTTGGCGACGGCGAGGGCACAGGCTTACGGAGCGGTCTGTCACTCTAATCTTCACCAGCTTTTCTTAGCCAACACCGGGTACACAATTGAAAATGACGGCCACTACGTTCCGGCGGCACCGGATATTATGTCCGAGAAGGGAGGCAAATACCGGTGGCACGGCGAGCGAGACAGTGCGGATGAGCCGTTTGACCCGCTGCGAGGTCCACTCGCGGGGTATCTGACCAATGGCAAGGTCAAGGAATGTCCGGAGGGGATTGGCTTCGGGAAAGGCGGTTCGTGGAATGAAAATTTTGAGCAGGGCTGTGGCGGATACGGATATAATCATATATACCTCGGCTCGCGAAACTGGGAAGACCGACAATTCGAGACAATCGAACAGATGGAACGTGCCGGATGGGAGACGACAATGACCACGGAAGTTAGCAAGCCGGCGGAGACTTTGATGTTCGCTGATACGGCGATGTGCGTTGAGAGGGCGAATTTGATAGAGTATTCGTTTGCGGAGCCGCCCTTTTATGTCTATAAGGGCGAGCCAATGAAAAACTTTTACCTGTCTCCGTCCATACATTTTCGGCACCGGGACTGTGCCAAGGTTGGATGGGCTGACGGCCACAGCGATTCGCGGCGGATGGCCGGCTCCGGTGACACGAATGTTTATGATGTCGATTCCGCCGAGATGAAATTAGGGTGGTTCGAGCCGATAGATAATACGCTGTTTGATTTGAAATAAGAACCGTATCAGCGTATAATGGCGGCGTGGAGACGGTAAAGATAAAACGAATTGTATCTTTTGGCTTGCAGAGTGTTAATCAGCTTCTTTGGCCTGCGGTTTGCAGTAACTGCGGCAAAGGCGTTTGCGAGACCGACAAAACTTTTTGCCGGGATTGCTGGGGCGAGCTTCAGTCTTGCGTTGGCGGTGATTACTGCCCGCGATGCGGCAAAGATGTCAGCAGATACGGCCTGGTTGGAGGAGCATGTCCGGATTGTCAGGGCAGGGAAATTCATTTCGACCGGATAACACGGGGCGGCGTTTACAAAGATGCTTTAACTAAAATGATATTAGCGTTTAAGAAAGGCAGGACGGAACTGGATTCGATGTTAGGTTTTCTGGCAAATTCGGCGCTACAGGGCAGCAGCTTTGTAAACGATATAGATTTTTTTGTACCCGTTCCGCTACACTGGTCGCGGCGGTTTGTTCGCGGGTACAATCAATCTTTAGTTTTAACAAGAAAATTGAATCACACGACGGCGAAAATCAATACCGAGCTTGTGCGCATTCGGCGAACGAAGATACAGCCGGTAATGGTAAGTGCGGCTGCACGCGCTAAAAATGTTGCCGGTGCTTTTGCGGTTCGGCAGGGACATCAACTTGCCGGCCGGGCCGTATGCCTGGTCGATGATATTAAAACGACCGGCGCGACGTTAAATGAGTGTGCGAAGACGTTGAAGGAGGCCGGCGTTTCAAAGGTCTTTGCACTGGTGTTGGCTGTTGCCTGGCAAAAGACCAGGTGACTGCAAACAATGAAAGAACTGATATGACACAAAGACTTCTGATAACTAATTGCAGATTATTTGATGCCGAGGACAGGGAGGCGGTTTCGATTCTTATCGAAGATGGAGTCGTTGCAAAAATCGGGCAAATCGGAGCGGGCGCCGGCTGCGATATACTCGATGCACAAGGGCGAATAGCTGCGCCCGGGTTTATCGACGTTCATATTCAGGGGGCCGGCGGGGCGGATGTGCTCGACGGGACAGTTGAAGCACTAAAGACAATATCACAGACGTGTGCTCGGTTTGGCACGACGAGCTTTTTAGCTACAACGGTATTCAGAGCAGATGATGAAAATGAACACCTTCGGTTGACGGCTGAATGTACAGGCAGTAACCTTGGGGGGGCGAACCTGGTCGGTATTCATATAGAGGGGCCATTTATCTCGGCGAATAAAAGAGGTATGATTCAGCCGGGCTGTTTATGCCTGCCATCGGCGGAGGTTCTCGATAAGATTCTGGATATTACAGCGGGAAAGCTGGCGATGATGACGATTGCGCCGGAGGTTTCCGGCAGCCTGGAAATAATCCGGTCACTGGTGGATTCTAATATCGTGGCCTCCTTCGCGCACTCGGAAGCGAATTACGAGCAGACGCTGGCAGGCATCAAGGCCGGCATTTCGCATGTCACTCACCTTTTCAACGCGATGTCACCGGTTCACCACCGGTCGCCGGGGCCGCTTGTTGCCATTTTTGAGAGTGAAGAGATAACCGCCCAGCTTATCGCCGATGGGGTACACATATATCCATCCGTTCTGAAATTGACTTTCGAGATACTTGGGCCGAATCGAATCGTACTGATTACCGACGGTATCCAGGCGATGGGTCTGCCGGACGGCAAATATGTTTATAACGGCATCGAATACGAATCCAAAAACGGTGCTGCAAGATACAAAGACGGCACGTTAATCGGTACGGCACTGGGCTTGAGTGAGCTGCTGCAGAGACTGATAAGATTTACAGATTGCGGTCTTGACATCGCTATCAAGACGGTTACGGAAAATCCGGCTAAAGTATTGGGCATCGAGGACAGGAAAGGTTCGATAGAGGTCGGCAAAGATGCTGATTTGGTGCTGTTAGACGAAGACCTTTCGGTGCAGACGACAATTGTCGCCGGTAAGGTTGTGTTTGAAAAGTGACTTTTGGGGATAACCGGCAAAGCCGGATTTTGAAGTTAATTGACGCGGACATGCAGGCGGCCAATCGCCTCGTACCCATGCTCATCAGTGCGTCTAACCGTAACAATATAATCGCCGGCTTTGGCATACCGATGTTTCGTCAGGGCATATCCGGCCAGGTCATGCTGATTCGCATTGCCATCAGATCGCACCTTAACAGGGAGGCTTCGGTCCCCAAAATCCCACACCTCTTCGCCATGCTGTGTTCCGAAGGACCGCACCTTGAATGCCACTTCATCACCCGCCCTCAGGCCGAACGTGGGATAATAATTGGCATGGATCGCCGGCGGCACGCGTTCGGGGTGCCTGCGGTCGATTACATAAACCACGGCAAAATCGTATGCGAAATTCCCCGATGAATCCGTCACCTTCACAATCTCGCTGTACTCACCCGCTCGCTCATAAACCCGTTTGACCTTACTGCCACGGGCATTGGTCCCCTCACAGAATGTCCACTCGTACTTCGTAATTTTTCCCGTCCTGCACCAGCTCTTTGAAGCGTCAAGCTGGACTGTTTCACCGGTATAGACGAGATGATGAGGTCTGGCGACTGCGATAATCTCAGGTCTGTATTGCTGCTGGTACGCCTGCCAGATGAATGCGTAGCCGTTCTGCGTCCCCCACATGCCCGAAGGCTGGCGGCACTTTATACCGAAATGCAAATGCGACCAGCCGCCGCTTCCGCCTTCCTTGCCGACCAGGCCGATGCGCTGCCCCATCTTCACACGCTTGCCCGGAATCACAGGGGTTGCAATCATCGCCAGATGGCTGTAGCGATAGTACCAGCCGCGATCGTCGAGAATGTAAACCACATCGTAGCGAGGCGTGACCGGTGTGTCCTTATGGCCTTCGAGTACGCGCTCAGCTACCGAAACGACCAATCCATCGGTGGCCGCGACGACCTCCACTAACCCTTCCGAACCGCCGAAGTCCAGCCCGTAGTGATAGTAGATGCTCTTCCGACCAGGTATGTCACAGGCGTTAACATAGCAGGGGACATTGGCCATCTGGGTATCGTTGGCGAACCACTTCTGCTTTACGGGGTAGACGAATGTACCGGGGCGAATCCATGGAGAGCCGGCGGGCCAGAGTCGAAGGCGAGCGTCTTTAAGAAGGCCCCAGGCGTTGGCTTTGCTGCTGTTTTGCACATAGCCCTTTGTGACCGGACAATCGATATGGACACCGCCTACGGCCTTCGGCAGATGATACGTCGAAGAGACGAGGGACACTGTTTGACCGTTGACTTTTATTTTGACCTGCGCCCTGCGCACCGCGTTACGCACCGAGTCTCGTTTTTCGGCCAACTCCAGAAGCGTCACTGTTGCCTTGGTGCCGTCGTGGAGCGTAACCCGGCGCGTTTGGCCCACATCCAGATCGACTGTACGCACAAGCGGTTCGATTGACGCTGCGGAAAGGGCGGAGGGTGCTAAAAAGCAGGCCAACATGAAGACTGTTATTCTGTGATTCGCGTGCATTTTTTCCTGTCCTCCTTTGGGAGTTCGGGAATTACGCCCTCCCACTCAACCGGATATGGAGATGTCTTATTGCCGGCCTTATCCTTCACCGGCGTCTGCTAAACAATAAAGCTATAGTTTTTCGTATTTTATAATGGCGCGGTATAGGCCGTTGATGCGTTTTCCGTCGACGATTATGGGTGGATATTTTTGGTTTCTTGGCTGAAGTCGAATTTTGTTTTTTGGCTCAAAAAAGGCCCTCTTGAAAGTCGTTTCGTGCGGCATTTCAAAACGGACGAAACAATCGTCGCCACTGTGTATTTCGGCTGCGGGTGAGAAGACAACAATGTCACCCTCGTGGAACCTGGGCTCCATCGAATCTCCGACAACGCGTACGGCGAAGGCATTGGGGTCGTGCAGGTCGGGACAACGGACATAGTCGTCGGCTATACCGACGGGATAGTCCAGGTCGTTGAAATCGCTGGGATAGCCGGCGGAAACTTTGTTTATGACGGGAACCATTCGGCCGGCTGCCAGAGGCGGCAGACCCTTTTCGGTGTCCAATTCGCTTTTTTTAAGGAGGGCATTGATGCGTCTTGTACTGGGCTTTTTGCTCTTCAGTTTTTTGACGAACTGGCGCCATTTTAGATTTTCCGCCTCAGCAGATTCGTATTTCCTGCGAATGTCCGAAGGCATACCTTCCATGTGGGCGATGTGCAGCAGGAGGCCCGACTTGAGCTTGAGTGCCTTCTCGAGCTTTCTTAGGAGCTTGTCGCCGGGCGGATTATTTACCTTGCCGGTCTCTATGGTAGACAGGTACGGCTTGGAAAAATCGATGCGAGAGCTTACCTCATCGAGGGTAAGATTCAGCTCTTCACGTCTCTTTCTTATTATCTGTCCTAATGACATATTTCAAATTCTACCACAATCGGAATCGAATGCAAGCACAATTAGATGAATATTTAACAAATTTTTTCAAAAAAATCGGTGCTCAATCAGTATTTTTATGCCGAGGGCGATGAGGATAATACCGCCGATGGCTTCGATTTTGTTTTCAAAAAAATGCCCTAATTTCTTGCCGACAAATACGCCGAGATAGGAGAGTATGAAGGTTACAAGACCGATAATAACGACGGCCACTGCGATTGAAACCTTCAAAAACGAGAGCGTTATGCCGACTGCGAGGGCGTCGATACTTGTTGCTACAGATAGGACGAGTAAGACCAGGACATTCGACGGATTAAATTTGTCATCAGCCGGTTTGATTTTGAAGGACTCGTAAATCATTTTTCCGCCGACCGCACTTAGGAGTCCAAAGGCGACCCAATGGTCATAGTCTGCGATGTACTCCCTTATTGTGAGTCCTGCCAGCGAGCCGATTAAGGGCATCATTGCCTGAAAGGCACCGAAGGAGAGCGCCATTCGCAGGGCGTGCTTTACCTTTAGCTTCCTGTAGGCGGTGCCGCTGACGATGGAGACGGCAAAGGCATCCATCGCGAGGGCGAAAGCAATAATTATGATTGTGATTAAACCCATAACCGCTGCCTATTCAATTATTATACCGGTTCTGGGCCATTTATCTATGGTTTACAGGTTTTGCAGGGTCTTTTCCCGGCTTCTGTTGCCTTGGCCCTGGTGCTGTAAGTTACGAGATTAGAGGGCTTTATTCTTTTGACCCAGCGGCAGTCCGGCTTGTGAAAGACCTTGCTGTTCTTTGATGCCACGTACTTGTACTCGGCTGTTGTCGGTTTAACAAGCGGCTTGGTTTGCTTGTCGGGGACGGCCGGCAAAACAATGGCAATATTGTTGACGTCTGCGGGACGCTTGTCCGGTGGATTTGCAGCAAGATAATCAGCGATGAATCCATCAATTAAAATCTTTATATTGCTCTTGATGTGCTTAACAAACCGCTGTGGAGGCGAGTTTGAAAGCCACGAATGTTCCCAGGTAACGGCGGTAATCTTCTCTTCGGGATTTCTGGCTAAAGTAACTTCCTGTTTAAAAAGAACATCTATGTTATCAACGAACATTTCCTGATTAGGGATTTTGTATGCATTGATCCTTATCTGCAGGCGAGGCGGCCCATACATATACTCGGGTAGGGTCTTAACACCTGTTTGTTCAAGCCGGGTTGCAATATCTTTTCTGATATCCTCTTCTTTCAAGCCTGCTTCTCTTGCCTCTTTAGTAGTACTCACTGAAACGACCATACTTGTAATTAAACTTAAAGACTTCTGTTTGCTGCTTAATTTAGCAAGGGAACTCACGGGCAATGCCCCCAATAAACACATAGCCAGAGCTGTTGGTAGAATGGTGTGTTTTTTGGTTTTCATGATTTTCCTCTCTTTCCGATATATTAGTTTCAGGAATCCCACAATAAATGTGAGGGCGAAAACAACCTGCGGTAAAACCGCAGGCTAAATATAAATTCGTTTTGTCTCGCCGTGCCGGCGACGGCTAAACAAGTCTGATAGGTTAGTTAGTACCTAACGCTTTTTTCACGGCGGCTTTCATTTTTGTCAGGCCGATTTTGGCAACGGCAAGGGCGTCCTGCTTCCAATAGTTCGGGTTGAACAGCTCCAGGGACAACACGGCGCGGCTGCCCGTGTCGCGGAGGTCGCGGATGATTTGCGTCAGCGGAGCTATGCCGTCGCCTGGCATGACACGGTCGCGGTCGCCAATCCTGTCGCGCGGCGGGTCGGCGGGGTAATCATTCAAATGAAAGACCTGGATAGCATGGGCACTTAGCTGCTTTAGGCCGGTGAAGTCCGAGCCGCCCTTATAGATGTGATAGACGTCGGGCATCAGGCAGGCCTTTGGGTGGCCGCTTTCGATGACGACAAACATGGCCTGTCCCAACCGGTGCAGGTTCCGGGAAGGGCCCCATATCTCTACCTCTGGGACGACGCCGATTTTGTCGCCGATTTCGAGGAGTGTGCGATATCGTTCGGCTGCCTTCATCAAATCGAGGGCCGGCCCTCTCGTGGCACCGGCTGGCGGCGCGGCGATACGTTTGCCGCCAATCCGGGCGAGGACGTCCATATCGCGTTTTGCCTGTTCGAGGCCATTTGCACGCCTGGTGTCGTCGTCGACAATCCATTGAAAAAAACTGATGGCACTTTCGACGGCCAGGCCCAAGTCTGCGATGCGCTTTCGCAGGTCCTTTAGATTACCGCCGGAGCCGGCATGTTCGTGGACTTTATGTACCCAGGGCTCGATGGCGCGGTAGCCGGCCTTTGCAGCGATTTCGATTTCTTTGTCCAGGGTGAGCTTTTGGCCGCGGATAGTGCTTGTATTAAGGCAGTATTTGAAAGGCACTGCGGCAGAGGCGCCGGCTTTGGCTGTCTTGTCGGTGACGGCGGCGGTGGCCACGGCAGCAACGGCAGCGCCGGTGCCGGTCAGCAACCGGCGTCGTGAAAGGTGACATTTAGTCATAAGTAACTCCTCCTTTTATAAATTTTTGGTTGAATATACATAGATTCAGGCGATAAGGGCGAAGGCATCGGCGACATCCATACCTTCGTTAATACCGAGGTCTTTTGCTTTTGCGTTCGCCTTTGTTATCTTGCGGTCAGGGAAGCGGTCGAGTGTGCCAATCGGATTGTCCGGAGTGCTCTCGACTATTGCGGCGGCAACGCCGTAGCCTTGGCAGGCTTCGACATCAATAGCAGGACAAGCCAGGAAGCCTTTAGGGCCGGTAACGAGCAGAATATTGAAACCGGACCACTTGGCCTGTACGCCTTCAACCAGACCGTTCGGGGCCTGATACGTCATTGTGTTTATTTCCATTATCCTCTCCTTGAAAAATGGGCCTTTGAGGCAAAAACGAATCCCTCATCTGTAAGCGATATTCATATCATACCGGCGTTCCGAGTTGGGCTTTGAGCTCTGCGAGATTTTCGTAGAGCATCTCTCTGCTCTTTGCCTCGACATTCAGCCGCAGTAACGGTTCGGTATTGCTGGGCCGACAATTAAACCACCAGTCCTTATACTGGATGGAGACGCCGTCGAGGTAGTCGATTTGGGCGTCACTGTATTTCCTTGCAAGGCCGTCCATTTTTGCCTGCTTGTCCTCTACCTTGAAGTTTATCTCGCCGCTGTGGTAGTACCTTCGCAGCGGCTGTATAAGCTGACTTATCGGTATGTCGGCTTCACTGACGATGTTCAATACGTACACGAGGGTAATAAATGCCGAGTCGGTGCAGTAGTTGTCGCGATAATAGAAGTGTCCGGAAAGCTCGCCGCCGAATACTGCGTGCGAGTCGCGCATTGCCTTTTTCATAAAGGCGTGTCCGACGCGTTCCCTTCGGGGCGTGCCGCCATTGTTGATAATCTCATCAACGACAACCTGACTGCTTCGCAAATCATAAACGACGGTTGCCTTGGGGTTTTGCCTGAGAAAATAAGGCGCCATCAGGGCGGTGAGCAAATCACAACTTATAGTATCACCGGCCTGGTCAACCATCATGAGCCTGTCGGCGTCACCATCGAAGCAGATTCCGAAATCGCAGTTTTGTCTCCTTACCGCATCTTTTACCTGAGAGAGATTTTTTTCAATGAGGGGGTTTGGCGGGTGCTCGAATTTTCCCTTATGCTCGAAGTTGAGCGGTACTATTTGTACCGGCAGGTCGCTGAAAATGGCCGGCACCATTTTCCCCGCCATTCCATTGGAAGCATCAACGGCGAGCTTGAGCTCATTGCTGCTCGGCTGCCGAAACTTGAGGACGTGATTTTTGTATTCTTCGGTCAAATCCCGTTTCTTTACAGAGCCGGCACTTCTGGATTTTGTGTGAGGCAAACCTGTCGCGATATGCTCTATGTCCTTCAAGCCGGTATCAACGCCGATGGGCTTGGCGCCGAGTCCGGATATTTTGAAGCCGTTATACCTGGCCGGATTGTGCGAAGCGGTAACCTGAACGCCGCCGCAGGTGCCGAGATGATTGATTGCAAAATACATCTGCGGCGTGTCAATCATTCCTATATCAATGACGTTTGTGCCGGTGGCGTTCATCCCTTCAATAAGTGCCTGGCCCAGGCGTTCGCTGTGTGTTCTCATGTCACGTCCGACACAGAGGGACTGGGCATTTGCCTGGCCCCTCTGGTAACCGCGAAGCAGAGAGCGCAGGAACCGGGCGGTGGCGTAGCCGATTTTCCACGCGGCCTCCTTGTCGAGCTGGTCGGGATAAACACCTCTTATATCATACGCCTTGAAGATTGCAGGATCCATTTTTCAAACTCCTATCGCGCTTCGTTTATACGTTTATGCGTAAATGGGTATATGCGTTCGCTTTGTCCGGCGGCATAGCTGACCATTTACCATTTGGTACTATACAGGCGGGCAACCGGGAATGTCAATAAAGAATACGCTGCTTAGCGGTTTTTTGGCGGGCATTATTTAGCACTTTGATTATATCCGGGGCCTCGAAGATAGTCCCATCAGTCAGTTGGACGGTTATTGTCAGCTCGACCTGGTCAGTTTAGATTGTGTAAGATTGTAAAAGACACTACTTACGGCGGTGGGGGTGGCGGAGGCGGAGGTGGTGGAGGCGATGGTGGGAACGGCTTAGTCGTGAAGCTCCAGACTGTACCGGTGGTTTTGCCCCACTTATTGACCTCATCAATACGCCAGCAGTACTTTGTGCTATAAACCATCGTGCCGGGTTCAAATATTGCAGCAGTCTGGTTGCATACGAATGGGGGCGGATAGCTTGTGCCGAAGTATACATCGTGCGATGTGGCGCCATAACCGGCTGTCCAGCTCAAATCGGTGGTTATACCGACCCATCCCGCGCCATCAGCGGGATTCGGATTGCTCGCCTTACCAAGCTTGGTCAATTTTCCACCACCTTCATATATGACTTTAATTACATCTGTGCCCTCGAATACGGTCCCGTCCATTAACTGGACGCTTATTGATAGTTCAAACTCACCTACGTTAAGAAAGGTCTGAAGCTGTTCGCAGCTGAACCTGGCCACCACAACTTGTTTCTCTTGATTGAACCAGAATTGCTCAGGTTCAATTTCGTACTCAAGGAGCACAACACATAAGTCAATATCAGCAACATTGTAAGCTTCTGGAAGCCAGATGTAGCACGTAATCCCTTTTCTCTTGTTTGCCAGATTAATGTTACGGGGGACAATCCTCACTTCGGCTGGTACTAATTGCCAGTACTCAAAAGCTCCCATATCGATTCGGCCTGCGATTACGCGAGGCTTGCCGTCCAAATCCGTTTCATTCGGTTCAACGATGTAATTCGGATCGCCGACATTAATACACGGCGAACTGGTGAGCAGATGATAGTCACCTTCAATCCAGACTCCATTGGCGTCCCAGCAACCGGGCTCAATAAACAATGGGTCAGAATCAATATTTCCTTCGCCCGGCCAGCCACCCTGGACATCGCTGTAGGTCATCGTTATCGTCGAATTGTCGTTGTTCCATATTTCGTTACCGCCGTCCCAGAGGATACAGTTGGTTAGCTCAATGTTACTTGGACTCTCTTGTCTCCAGGAGGCGTAAGCCAAGGCGTTTCCATCGCGCGCTCTATTGCTGAAAAATGTACAGTTGATCAGGGTGAGATTGCTGTCAGTATTTAACATTCCACCGCCATTTTTGCTGCCCCAGTTCCCACTGAACGTACAGTTAGTTACCCTCAGACTGCTCTCTCCATTGTAGACCGCGCCGCCGCCCCACCCTTCTGCCATGTTTCCGCTGAACGTGCAGTTGGTCAGTATCGGGCTGCTCTCCCAGTTGCACATACCCCCTCCGGAACCGTGCTCACCTGTATGTTTAGCTACGTTTCCGCTGAACGTGCAGTTAGTCAGGGTTGGACTGCTATCGTGGTTACACATTCCGCCGGCGTACTTGTTCGCCGAATTGTCACTGAAGATGCAGTTGGTAAGTGTTGGGCTGCTCTCTCTGTTGTACATCCCGCCGCCTACATAATATACAAAGTTGCCGCTGAATGTGCAGTCGATCAGCGTGGGATTGCTTCTCCAATTGTACATCCCACCGCCTTTGCCATAGGAGAACCCTGTTGCATTTCCGATGAACGTACAATTGGTAACAGTTGGACTGTTGCGGATACAGGCGATCGCGCCACCATCAATCGCGGAGTTTCCATTCAAAGTGCAGTTGGTGATCGTGGGGCCGGTCAAGTTGTAGGCGGACAGAATTTCTGGAGACGATTGTGACCCAACTGCTCCCGGCGGTAGTGGTGGTGGTGGTGGCGGTGGCGGTGGTGGTGGAGGTGGTGATTCATAGCAATATATCCCTCCACCACAGTTATAGTCATATTGATCATCGCTATTGGCATTGCCGGCGGTGACGGTGAAGCCGTCCAGCACAGATGTCTCGTCAGTTTCGATAGCAGTTACTACATGGTAGCTGTTCTCAGCGTTATTAGCGAAGTTCGGGCCATCATCGACGTTAAGGTCGCCGCTCAAGATGGTTTCGTAGAGTTGGATGTCGCGGGCATCGGGATCCGGTTCACCGAAGCCAGCGTAACCGCCCTTGATAACTACACCGTCTTTGAGCTGAAAAGTTGTCGTTCTCCAGTTGAAGTTGGGCACGGCTGCCATGCCATCGTTGGGTCTGTAAATGCCCTGGGCAACTCTGATCTCATACCAGCTTGTGGGGTGACCAAGAGCGTATGTCAAGTATTTATAGGCATTAGCCCAACTTGATCCATCATCATTCCCGGTGGCATCGGCATCCACATAGATAATTCTTGCGCTGCAGGGGATTGCTGCCAGCAGGTAAACAAAAATAATGATTAAGCATCTCATTTTTGCACTCCGCGAACGCGCAACGGGCCGATAAAATACTACTTCAATTATAGCAAATTGGGAGGGATTTTTCAAAAAATTTTGCAAAAAGGGGAGAATTGGGCCTAATTGGCGGTGTAAATGAGGTACAGGCCGGCTATAAAGACAAGGACGCCGCATATCTTCTTGACGATTATGTTGGCCCCGGATTTCTCATTCTAGTTCATATACTGCCGGACAGCGTTATGCGCAGACAAAATCCGTCGCGGTCAGTCGATAGCCAGCGACGCCAGCGCATTTGTTTACTTGCCGGTGGCGGCCATCTTCAATGCGACTTCGGCAACGCGGCGTCCCAGATTTTTAGCGGTGTCCATTCCGAACTCATCTTCGGTAACGGGACTTTTGCCGTTGTTCCAGACGGTTGCGCCGATACGGGCGGTAGGTCTGCCGTCGCCGACTATTATCATCTCCTGGCAGAACAGCGCGGCCTGCACCGATTGGATGGTCACTTCCTGGCCGCCGTTGCGGGCTCCGCCGACTGCAAGGACACCGGCGACTTTGTTGCTCAGCGCAAAGTTGTTCTTACGGAAAGCAATGAAACGGTCGAGGAAGGCCTTGCACAGAGACGTCATATTGCCGAAATAGACCGGAGTTCCAATGATGATTCCGGCCACTCTCGGGTCCGAGAGTTTTGGGACAAGTCTCGGAAAATCGTCCTTTTGCCCCGGTTCGAGCGGCAGGCCGGCGGCCAACGAGCCGTCGATTTTCATACCGGCCAGCTCGATAAGTTCGACGTCAATTCGGGGGTCAGCTTTTGCGGCCGCCTGCAGACAGACACGCAGTGAGGCGGCTGTGGTTTTGCCTTTCCGCGGGCTGCAGGAAATGCCGACAATCCGAATGGTTTGGCCGCGGGACCCGGCTGCAGCCTGGGCGGATGTTGTCGCTGTTGCGGCACCGGTAACGATTGCTGCACCGGCCGCTTCCATAAACCTGCGTCTTGTAAAGTCTGTTGTCATTACTAAACTCCTTTCATAGTTTCTGATGGGCTTTTAGAATCTTATAATTTCATATTGCGTCAGGAGGCTGTATATATGAGGTACAAGCCTCCCAATAAAACAAGCACACCACAAATTTTCTTGAGAATTAACGCGCCTCCGGACTTTTCATTCCAATTCATATATCGCCGCACAAGTTCGGTACAGGTGCCGGCCAGAACGATGACCGAACAGTGTCCTAAGCCGTAAAAGAGCAATAACAGAACTCCATAAAGCAGCTTCGTTGATGCCAGCCTGAATGTTACAGCTAACATGGGGGCCATATATGCGAAAGTGCAGGGTCCAAGTGCGATTCCGAAGACCAGGCCGATAATAAAGGCGGCGAGCAATCCTTTGCGTTTTGTGCCGACGCGGCCGGGTCCCGACCAGGGCATCGGGATGACGTCCAACAGGTGCAGTCCGACTACAAAGAAGATAATCGCGACAAAGTAATTCCCGAACCATCCTACGTTACCCATCATTCGGCCGGCCGCTGCGGTAATTATACCGACGGCTGCGATGGTAATCAATATGCCCACCGAAAACAGTGTCGAGGTGGCGAAGGCACGTTTGGTGGAAATGAGGCCTTGTTCGTTAATGAAACCGACTATCAAAGGAATACTCGCCAGATGGCAGGGACTCAAGAGAATGCTGAGGATTCCCCACACGAAGGCCGCTGCGAGAGCTATCGCCGGGGTGCCTTCCACCGCACGGGTCAGCGTTGTAAAAAGCTGCTGTATCATTTTGCTTTTGTGAGCCGGACGCCGAGCTCTTTCCACCTGGTGATAATGTCTTCCTTTGAGTAAAAGCCTTCGTGGCGGAAAAGCTCTTTACCTGCGGCGTCAAAGAATATCTGCGTCGGAATAATTCGAACCTCGTACTTTTCGGCGATGTCCGGATTTTCCTCGACATCGACAACTTCGACCTTCAGGGAGCCGGCATATTCTTTTTTAAGCTCTTCAAGGATGGGAGCCATCATTTTGCAGGGGATGCACTTTCCGGCACCAAGGTCAAGTAAAAGGGGCAGCGCTTTGGTGTGAACATCGTTTTGCGCAACAGGGCTTGTGGGCGTTCTTTGTTTTAGGATAATTACGCCGCAGACAGCGAGACCTAACACTGCCACAATAATGATTCTTGTTACGTTACTCATATTTGACCAAACCTCCGTAAGTCAACTCGGGGACGCCTTCCGGCGGAGTTCTTAGGACTTTCAATTTCTGTGTTCTTGCTCAAACAGCCTGACTTCAGGCGAGCATCTTTTTAATTTCATCGGGGGATGGGACTTTGCCGACGACTTTTACCCGGCCTTCCACAGCTAAAGCAGGTGTCATCATCACGCCGAATTTCATAATTTCGTTGATATCTGTAACTTTTTCGATTTCATATTCGATGCCCAGGTCATTAGCGATGGTTTCTGTGAGCTCGGCCAGCTTTTTGCATTTGGGACAGCCAGGTCCAAGAATCTGAAACTTTTTCATATTCAATATTCCTGTGAAGTATTTTGTATTTTGTTGTTTTGCTTATTTATCCCCAAAACGCACCGAAGAACAACCCAACGATTGTGGACATGATGATTACGAGCATTATAAAAACGAGCGTCTTGAGATTTCCCATTACTTTCCTGATGACGAGGATGTTTGGCAGCGACAGGGCTGGGCCTGCCAGCAGCAGTGCCAATACCGGCCCATTGTGCATGCCGAGCTTCATCAAGGCCTGCGTGATGGGAATCTCTGTCAGTGTGGCGAAGTACCAAAAAGTGCCGATGACACTGGCTGTGAGATTGGCGCCGAGGCTGTTGTCGCCTACCCATCGGGCGACCTGCTTTTCGGGCAGCAAAACGCTGACAAAGCCGACGACGAATACCCCGCCGTAGAGCAGCGGCACGAGCAGCTTTGTGAACTGCCATGTGTTGTGCATCCATTCGCGAATTTCATCGCGCTCGAACCATCGCCAGGCCATAATGACGACCGCCAGCGCCATCAGTCCCGCCAGGTACCACCGGATATGATAGACGGTAAGTACCCAGGTCTTGCGCTCCTGCATTTCGGCAATCTCGGCCTTAGTCAACATTATCTTATCGCCGGTCTTTTCTGAGCCGATGTCTTCCTCGAGTTGAAAACGAACGGTGTCCTTTGTCTCATGAATCACGACGGCCTTGAACCGGCGCCCATCGTTTGTTTTCACGACGACATTACCGGGATTGAACCAGTCGCTGAAGACGAGAAACAGGACCATACAGGCAAGGTAGAGAGCCGTCCTGGAAATTGGGCGAGGGGGCTTTTCCGGCTCGGGCATCTGGACGGCGGCTTCGACCTTTGCCCGCTCGCCTTTACGAAATATCGTTGCCATCAGCAGGCCGATGACCACTGCAAAAACTATGGCCCCCACAGCCCGTCCGACTCCGATGGATAAACCCAGAACACGGGCGCTCAAAAAAATAGCAAGCACGTTTATGGCAGGCCCTGAGTACAAGAAGGCCGAGGCCGGCCCGAGACCGGCACCAAGCTGATAGATTCCGGCGAACATCGGCAGCACGCTGCAGGAGCAAACCGCCAGGACACAGCCCGACACGGATGCCACAGAATAGGCTAAAACCGGATTGGATTTTGGCCCCAGGTAGCGCATTACCGAGGCTTGAGATAAAAACGTAATGATGGCTCCGGCAATGAACAGGGCCGGTACTACGCAGGCCAAAGTGTGGTTCCGCGCGTACCACTGGAGCAGGCGAAACGCCTCTTGAATTGCCTCTTGAATTTTTGGATTACCCAACGGCAGAGCATAAGCGACAATAAAAATGCCGATGAGCGCAGCTAATATTTTCAATTCCCGTTTCAAGCTTTCCCTTTCAAGACTACGTGCCTATGTGAGCATATTCTCACACATTGCCTCAAAAAAAAGTCTGTTCATACCGGCATGTCCCCTTGCACCGAACTCGGCGTCTATAGGGCCTTCAGCAGCTTTTCGTTGTCTTTGGCCTGCTGCTTCAAAACGCCGACTACGCACGAGAAGAAATCGAGAATACAGGGAGTTTTGAGTGCATAGATGACCTTGAGGCCTTGTTTTCGATAGTCCAGTATGCCGACATTAACCATTACCGACAGATGCCGGGAAACGTTCGACCTTTCAGAGCCGACGTGCTCTGCAATATCACAGACGCACTGCTCGCCATCCCTTAGAAAATCGACAATTGCGATTCGCAGCGGATGGGCTATCGCCTTTGCAATTTCTGCCTGTTTTTGGAATAAAAGCTGTTTTTTCCTGTTTAACATCGCAAAACTCCAAAGTAAATTACTATGTGATTACATACTCATATAATAACATACGGTTCGAAGAAAAATAAATATTTTTTGAAAAATTTTCTTTTTTTTCTTGACATTCCACTATTACCGAGGTAATATTACCATTATAACACAACATTTGTTTAAGGAGTTCGACATGTTAAAGAAGCAGCTTTCAGAAATTCGATTGGGGCGCCTGGAGCTACAGATTATGAACGTCGTCTGGGACAGGGGCCGGGCAACAGTTCACGATGTAAAAGATGTGATATCGCGCGGCCGAAAGCCCGCGTATAGCACGATACTGACTATGATGCGCAAGCTCGAAGCCAAGGGATATTTGAAGCACAACGTGGATGACCGGACCTATGTTTACCAGGCCACCATAAGTCGACAAACTGTCCGCCACGGCGTGCTTGGTGACATTCTCGACCGTCTTTTCGAAGGCTCGCCACTGCTGCTGCTGAATAGTCTTGTAGAACAGAATCGTATCAGTGAAGAAGAAGTACGCGAAATCCGAAAACTGATTAGGAAAAGGAGAAAGAAAAAATGAATACTGTACTGACTTCATGGTCCGATGTGATATTAAAATACCTGCTGTTTGGCTCCGCCGCTACGGTCGTACTGGTGCCGTTGGCGTGGGCAATCATCAAAGCCGGCATCCGGGCGCCTGTTTACCGTCACATGCTCTGGCTATACTCACTTATAGGCACTGTGCTACTGCCCGTAATATGGCTGCACGGACCAAAACTAACCGTTGCCGTCCTTAGCAGGCGGGCTGAGCCGGCCAAAGTCGCGAGACTCGTGGAAACCAATTCAAACGATGCTATCGCTTTCAATCGAGACCTGCCCACCCCGCTTCTTCCACCGCGACCGACCCACATAGAAACGCCCCACTCACCTTACGAGAAGGCACGGGCCTTTGGCGTTAAATTTACATTAGCAGGGATATGGTTGGCGGGTTTTGTTTTCATGCTCGGCCGACTGGGCGTCGGCTGGTATCGACTTCGTCAAATATTCTCAACGGCAACGCCTTTGCCGCAGGGAGAATACTCACAGTACACAGACGGTCGGAAATTAAAAGTTCTGTTGACGTCTCAACTATATGGTCCGGTGTGCTTCGGAGTTATTCGACCGGTTGTTGTGCTGCCGCGGGAAATGTATGACAATAGTTTAGCAAAAGACCTCCAAATGGTCCTGACCCATGAATTGGCGCACATTGAGCGGCGAGACTGCTGGACAAACTTCTTTCAGCGTATTATTGAAGCAGTGTTCTTCTTCCATCCTCTTGTCTGGCTGGCCAGCCGGCAGCTAACTCAACAGCGTGAGCAAATCTGTGACAATTATGTCCTGGCCAAAGGCGCCTCCGCAGACGATTACACAATGCTGCTCTCGCAGATTGGTGAGCGGGCTTTCAGGAGGACTTCTCTTCAAACGGTGGCCCTGTACGAAGGTCAATTGCTATCACGGGTTCGCAGTCTGCTTGACCCGCTGCACAGCTTTCAGACGAAACCGCCCCGCTGGGCTGCGATAACGTGCACCATTGCTGTCCTGTTCGCTTTCTTTGCGTTCGGCACTGTAAGGCTCGGCGCAAAGCCCAGCCCAAAGGCACTTGCCGGTCCGGATACTGAGCGTATGGAAACCGGCAAAGCACGGGTTGTTCATTTTCCAAAGGACAGGTCGTTGGGAAAGCTCGAGATACAGGATGCAGACGCGGCCAGAAAACTCACCTATTGGTTCCACTGGACGGGGATAAAGGGTCCTAAATGGGAATATCTCGGCCAGGCTAAAGGTGACGTTCATGTCCCTGCCGACAAACGCCTGTCTCTGGTCGTAAATAAGTCGGTCTGGAGAGATTTGTCTGCGCTTTCGAAGCTGCGGCCGGACGACCTCTATAAACTCAGCATTTATGCCTCATCTACAGATGGCGTCAAACCGAGCGACAAATGCATGCCGCATATCGCGCATCTGACCGGGCTGAAGTTCCTGATCCTGGACCATACAGAAATTACGAATAAAGGCCTAAAGTACATCACCAAACTCTCGTCCCTGGAATACTTAGGGGTGCCCTATCGGGTAACAGACAAAGGAATGGCTGATATGGCTGCATTACCCTCGCTTAAAGGAATTTACTTTCCGACGAACTGCGGGGTCACCAACGCCGACCTGCGCCATCTTGCCAAGCTGACCTCTCTGGAAGAGGTGTATCTGGCGGGAGAACGCGTGGGCGATGCCGGCCTAAAACACCTTCGAGATTTACCGCGGCTTGAATATCTGGCCTTGTACGGCAGAGGCTTCACCGACAAGGGAATGGTCTATGTGAAGGACATCCCCTCATTGAGGATTCTGTCTTTTCATGAAAGTCTGTGTCGCATCACAGACACCGGCCTGGCACATATAGCAGATATGCCTGACCTGGAAATATTGTGCCTGCACGGGATTCGCGACATCACCGACGATGGATTGGCCCATCTTACTAAAATGCGTTCGCTTAGAAAATTGGAAATCGGTGCATCTCAAGTTACCGATAGAGGGCTGTCATATCTGTCGCAGATAAAGACACTCGAACGGATAGACCTTCCTCAGGACCAGAAGGGAATCACCGACAAAGGCCTCACCTTTCTTGGTACGTTGCCGAACCTCAGGCACCTTGCGATTTCCAGAATTCACTTCATTGACCCCAAGATGAACAAGGAATATTACACAGACAAAGGCCTGGCGGAGCTCGCAAACTGTCGGCTGTTCGAAGAACTCTACATTGGCAGTCCGGGCATCACAGATGAAGGGATGCGCCACGTTGCCAGGCTAACGAACCTGAAAAAACTGATGCTCTTCGGCTGTGAGAACGTGACCAACGAAGGGCTGGCACATTTGACCACCTTAAAGTCCCTCAAACACCTCTCCATAACCGAATCGAAGATAACGATCGGAGGCCTGTCCCATTTGAATAAAATACCAGGACTGTTCAAGCTCGACCTGCACGACATAGAGCAGGACCATGCCGGTTTGGATATATCAGGACTGACCAAACTTGAGGAGCTGAACCTCGGCCTCAAAATAGAGCGGGTAGACCGGGAAAACAAATCAGTAATCACTCAAAAGTTCACTCCCGCCGACCTCGTGTGCCTGGGCAAGCTCAAACGCCTCAGATGGCTGCAGGGCATAAACAGTATCTTCGACTCCAGCCTCAAATATTTGGCCGGCCTGACCAATATGGAGAGATTCAGTTTTGCCGCGACCGGCTTGACCGATGACGGACTCAAATATTTGGCCAATATGAAAAACCTGGACCTTTTATCAATAAACAACAAATACCCTGAAAATATTTCTCCTCCTGCCAAGCGCAGATTGACCGATGAGGGCCTGCGCTACCTTGAAGGACTCAAGATGCTGACGTATCTCCAGATCGATTCCGAAAATACCTTTAGCGCCGCAGCCATACGGCGTCTGCGCCGGGGATTGCCCAACCTGTATGCCCTGAACATCAAGGGCAACAACAGCCGGCCCACCGGAATGGGAGCAAGGGCTTCCGCGCCCAGGCAACCCCGACGCCCCACAGCCGTTAGGCGAAGCAGGGCCAGGCCGAGCAGACGACGCTGAAGTTACCAGACAATGCAGCAAGCTCTAAGTAACAACACCTGAGAAGGCTTAACCTTCTATTGAATCGGTTTTTGCTGTTTTTGTCTAAGCATTCGGCCATTCACGCCTCAAATCCTAGTTTTTTGTCGGTTCTTACTCGGAAAATAGGGGAGAAATTTTGAAAAATTTTCCATTTTTTTATTTTGCACGGGTGCGGGATAGTGTATAATAGGTTTGTAGAAAAAACTGGTTTTTGGGAGATAACAGAAATGTCAGGTGATATTAAAAATCGCAAGGAAGAAGCGGAGAAATTGAACCGGCTGGGTCGGCTGGTGGACAAGTATGCCCAGAGCCGGGCGTTGGGATTGCTGATACCGGCAGTGATATTGGGGACGATTGTAGCTTTGATAATAGGCACGACGGAATTGACGGATTGGAAACCGGGGGGATGGTGGGCCCCTTACCTTAATTGGGGGACGATTGGGATTATAGCAGGATTGTTATGGCTGGGAGCTAAACTTGTGGCCAGGTACGAGTTTAGTTTCTATCAGAGGGATGGAAAAATAGAACTTCAGACAGAGAAGATTCCGGCCTGGTGGTGGGTGGCTTTCTTTGCAGCCGTGATCGGTTCTGTGTTTCTCAGTCTGTCTGAAGTGATATCTGTTCGCTGGGCCTTGGCATTGGCAATAGGCAGCACAGGTGTTTTCGTGCTGTGTATAGGTAAAAAAGAGAAAGCAATGCCTGTGTGTGCAGTGTTAGGTTCTCTGCTGATTGTTGAGGCGGTAGTCATAGCGGCCGGCGTCCCAATACCCTTTGCCGGCAAAGAATGGTTGTATTCATTTTTTCTGACGTTTGAGACGTCTGTGGTTGGGGCCGGTTTGATTTCGGCAATGGTGGTTCATATATATAATCGCAGAATTTTGCGTAAGCTCAAAAAGATGAGGCCATTCGGTGAGCAAGAGCCAGGTAAATCAGATTCATAACAGCATTAACCGGGTAGTGCACGAGCCGGTGCGATTGGCGATTTTGAAGATTATGACCTCGGCGAAAAAGGTCGATTTTAATTTTCTGCTGACTACGCTGGGGCTAACTAAGGGCAACCTTGCCACACACATTAATAAACTCGAAACAGCCGACTTCATAGAGGTAAAAAAAGAATTTCGTGGCAAGATGCCGCATACATCGTACAGGATTACAAGAACAGGCCGGCGCCAGTTTCAAAAATACTGGGAGAATATGAAAGAGCTGGCGCCTGAATAAAGTCTCTATGAAAAAGTAAACAAGTTGGCTGGTAGAAAAACAATCTAAAATATGGAGGTATGCAAAATGAGAAGGTCTCTTATAGTGTTGGCTGCATTGTTTGTAGTGTCTTGGGTCGCGGCAGCGGATTCAGAGAGATTTGGGAAAGTCGTAAACAGGATGGTCGAGGCCATCAATGAGAAAGATTACGCAGGCACCGGAAAAGATTTTGACCAGAGTATGGAGGATTTTTTCCCGTTAGAGAAGAGGTCGCCATTTTTCAAGAACCTGTCCACCCAATACGGTAAAATCGAAAAACTCGATAAGCCGCGGGTGACTCCGCCCCATCAGGCGATTTTTATTGCACATTGCGAACGTGGGAAGCTGGACATAACAGTCTGGCTGGATGAAAAAGACAAGGTTACAGGATTGTTGTTCCAGCCACATAAGCCGGAAATACCGGTTCCGGAGAAAAACGAAACTAAGCTATCGCTTCCTTTCAAGGGCAGGTGGCTGGTTTTCTGGGGCGGTGACACCAAAGAGCTCAATCAGCACCACGACACTCCCAATCAAAGATTTGCTTTCGACTTTCTTGGTGCGAACGAAGAAGGGAAGACGCGTAAAGGCGAAAGCAGAGTCAACGAAGACTACTTTGCGTTTGGCAGAGAGATATTAGCGCCGGCGGACGGAAAGGTAACGGATGTCATCAATGGTGTCAGAGATAATGTCCACGGCTCTATGAATCCGTATTCGGGATTGGGCAACGCGGTATTTATTCAGCACCGCGAATATGAGGTGTCGGTCCTTGCCCATCTGAAACTTGGCAGTATAAAAGTCAAGGTCGGCGATAAGGTCAAAAGAGGACAAGTCGTAGGTCTATGCGGAAATTCGGGCAATTCTTCGGAGGCACACCTGCACTATCATTTGCAGAACACGCCCATAATTCAGGATGGGACCGGAATCAAGTGCTATTTTGAAAAAGTGATAGTGACAAACGGAGAAAAAAGAAAAGCAAAGATGAATTATTCTCCGATAAAGGGCAATTTTGTGGCTGCTGAATAGATTTTTACGGCGGGCCAGAAAAAGTTAGTATTTTTTTCTAAATCTGGCGGTGGGGATGTTTAAGAGCTTGCGATACTTTGCAACGGTGCGTCTGGCGAGATTTTTGATGCCGCTTTCCGCTAATTTCTTTCTTATCTGGTCGTCACTTAACGGCTTTGCTTTGTCCTCGGCATCAATAATCCGGCGCAATTTGGCCCTTATGGCCTCCCAGCTATACAGGTCGCCGTTATCATCTTTGGTCCCGCCGCTAAAAAATTTTCTCAGCGGCAGCATCCCCCAGGAGCACTGTACGTATTTGCCGGCAACGGCCCTGGAGACTGTGGCCAGATGCACCCCGACATCATCGGCGACCTTTGACATCGGCAGCGGACGAAGATGCAGCTGGCCCCTCTCGAAAAAGTCTCTCTGGTATTTGACCACGGCCCTGGTTACTTTCAGCAGGGTATTCTTTCGCTGCTCTATTGCATCCATAATCCACTGGGCGGAACGGATGTTGTTTTGCAAAAACTTTTTTGTCTTTTCAGCGACCTTTGTATCTTTTGCCATTTTTGAATAGTATTTACTTACTCTAAGGTTCGGCAAATCAGAATCGGCCAATCGGACGGTGAAGCCGGCCGAATCATCCAACTGTTCGACTATTACATCGACGGTGATGGCATGGTTCCGGTTCGGCCCAATCTGCAGACCCGGGGATGTGTCAAGCTTGCTCAAGCGCTTAACGGCGAGATTGATTGCCTTAACGCTGCACTTCATTTTTTTTGCGATGTCGGGCAGACGATTCTCGAGCAGTGCGCCCATATGTTCGGCAATCAGGCGGGATTCAAAAGTCATCTCCTCGCTGCTCTGCGCCATCTGGATGAGCAGGCACTCCTTCAGGTCGCGTGCGCCGACGCCTGCGGGCTCCAATTTCTGGACAAGCTCAATAGCCTTTTTCAAATCATCGAGGGTGAAATCGGCCCTGTCTTTATTGTGCAGCTGTTCAAGCCTTACGGTCAGATATCCCCTGTCGTCGAGGTAATCTATTATCATACCGCCGGCTTTTTTGACCGGCTTTTCGGCCTCGACCATTCGCCACTGCTCTTCGAGATGTTCATGCAGGGACTGCGGGGGTGCGGCGGTATTGTTTATCGCCTGCAGTTTCGCGTCCGGCTCGTCAGCTCGAATGCGTTTATGAAAGGTGCCTGACTGGGACATATAGTCCTTAAAACCGTCACCGAGATTGTCAAGGCGCTGGAAGTCTTTGACCTTGTTGTTGTCTGTATCGACGACCAGGTCCCTTTCATCTACGCTTATATTGTCCGGGGGCTGCTCGCCGTCGGATGCGGGGGCTTCGGGATCCGAGGGCTCGGCCATTTCAAGAACAGGATTGGAATTCAGCTCCTGTTCTATCCTTTCCTGAAGCGCCAGGATTGGAAGCTGGAGAATCTCCATTGACTGAATCATGTGCGGAGCGAGCTTCATCCTCTGCTCCAGACGCATGTGTGTGCTCATCTCCAGCTTCATAAAGACACCTGAAAAAATTCCTTAGTCATCACTCCTTATCGGAATTACCAGATACAAAGTTCCGGGTAAATAAAATATATATTTTTGTGGCCTTCCGTGGCATGACCAGCTACAAAATCTTTTTATCGAGTTTATATTATAGACGTGTGAGAAGATTTCGTCAATTATTTGAAAAAATACGCAAGGCAAGAGATTGTTCTTGATTAGCTCCGGAGCAAAAAGTAATTTGGCCGCGGTATTTTGAAAACATGCACTTGTTTTAGACAGTCCTTGGGACTCCTTACGGAGGATTAACAGGACAAGGGAGTAAGTTACTATGCAAACACTTAAACTTGGTTTCATCGGGGCCGGCTTCATCGGCAATTTCCAGGCTACAGCGCTTAAACAGGTACGCGGGGCTGAGCTTGTGGGTGTCTATGCGCTCAACTGGGCGGAAAAATTAGCTGAATTTGCGAAAGCAAACGGATTGGGCGACTGCAAGGTCTATCCAAACGTTGCGGAATTGTGCAAAAACTGCGATGCGGTGGCGGTGTTTGCGCCGAACTACGTCCGCATCGAGCTTGTGGAGCAGATTGTCGAGGCGGTAAAAGCCGGTGCGGAGCTGAAGGGTATTATCTGCGAAAAGCCGCTTGCGCGCACCGTAGCGGAGGGAAGGAAGCTTATTGCCCTGGCGAAGGAGGCGAAGCTGCCTACGGCTTACTTCGAGAACCAAATCCACATGAAAGCCATAAAAAATGCGCTCACGCAGCTTGCGCCGGCGCAAAAGAGTATGGGGCCGATTGCGCTTGCGCGGAGCGCCGAAGAGCACGGAGGCCCGCACGAGCCGTGGTTCTGGGACCCGACGCAGCAGGGAGGCGGAGTGCTATCAGATATGGGCTGCCACAGTATCGCCGTGGCGTGGTTTGTGCTGACGCCCGTCGGCAAACCAATTGATTTCCTTGAGCCGGTTTCCATCAACGCCGAGACGGCGCTGCTGAAGTGGGGAAGGCCCAAATACCGGCAGCAGCTTCTCGACAGAATGGGTGTCGATTACGCGAAGGTGCCCGCTGAGGATTTCTGTACGGGCATAATCACGTTCCGCAATCCTGAGACGGGGCAACTTGTAAAGGCGCAGTTCACCAACTCGTGGATGTATGACAAGCAGGGTCTTCGGTTGTTGATGGAGGGGATGGGGCCGGGCTACGCCTTTGAGGTCAACTCGCTGCGGTCGCCGTTAGAGGTTTTCATCAGCGATGCGGCGGCTGAGGCGGTGGCGGACGCCGAAGCGGCTTTAGAGAAGGCGACCGCTTCCCGCGGGCTGCTTACCGTTCAGCCGAATGAGCTGGACCTGTACGGCTATGTCGATGAGCTTGACGATATGCGGGATGCTTTTTTAGCCGGCAAGGACGCGTTTTTGAACTGGGAGTACGGCCTTGAGATTACAAAGCTCGTGCTGGCGGGTTACTTGTCGGCTGAACGTCGGAAGACAATCGACCTTACCGATGCAGCCATCCGGAAGGAGCTCGAATCCTATGTCCCCCTTATCGCACAGGGCAAAGGCGCTGAAGTCCTCATGTAAATAATCGCAGATTATTAGCTCTACAATGTCCAGGGTTGGCGGTAGTCAAAGTGGAGGTATTTGTTGGCTTCGGGGATGTTTGTGACCTTCAGGTTTCAAAGAGCTAAAAAAAGCTGTCAATCAAATTTCATAAAATCTTCCGGATTAATTCCTTCCGTCCGCAAAGAATAGTCAAACAACGATTTGGGGACAGAAACGTGTCCAGTCTCTCTCGTACCTGACAATGTCAGATTTCTGGACATATACCAATTGCCCTGGATTTGAATAAATGGTTTATTCGCGTTTAAAGTCTCGCTATCAACTTCATTTGGATTCCTTCCGTTTAAGGAGTAAAGAACTCCCGCCCTCGTAGGTAGAATGGATATTCTTTGTGCAGGAGGAGGACTTATGGAGGGCAATATAGAATTGTTAGCTGTATAAAACAACAACATATCATTGTCGATTTGAAACGCCACAGAATCAACGCTATGAAGTTGTTTTGCGAGCTTTTCTATTTCAACAATCTCATCTTCAGAAAAAAGTTTTCTTAATCCCTCACTGCCAGAAAACACATCATCACACACTAATTTTTCCAAACCGTGGTCTTTCTGGAAACCACAGCCAATAAGCACTTTTACACGTCTGGTCAACATGAAATTCCTATGCTCATCCTGAACCTTTGCAAATTCGATACACTCGTTATAAACAACTAAATTCTCTGGCGTAAGAGCAGGCGGCGTATATATGTAGGGCAATGTATCATAAATAAGGAATGTAACAGATATAACCGAGAAAAAGATTAATAGTATTATCAGAAACCATCTTAACAGCCCCTTGCTGTAGGGTAAAACAATAATTAGTACTACAATGGGTACTGTGAAGAAAATCAACTCAAGAAAAATAATTCCCAAAAATATCAAGAAAAGCGATGCTATAATAATTCGATTTGTTTTTTTCTTTTTTGTTGTCTTCATAACAAAATCTTTCTTATAGCTAAGATACTATTTAGTACAAGTATCCTAAAGCTGCAGAAGAGATTCTTTTTTAATGCCTCACAAGATTAAAGCCCTACAATGTCCAGGGGCGGCGGTAGTCAAAGTGGATGTATTTGTTGGCCTCGGCCAGGTTTGTGACTTTCAGGTTTCGGCCATCCCAGTATAATTTCCTGCGGGTGCGCAAGGCGACGTTGCCGAGCAAAAGGGCCTGCGTTACGAGGCCGGAATATTCGAAATTGGCGCCGGCGGCTTCGCCGCCCCTGCACGCGCGGAGCCATTCATCGTGATGACCAATAGACCTCGGCAAAGTTCTCGGCGGACGCTTGAAGGCCTGCATTCTGGATTCGGGTATCAGTCTCGGACCGCCGCCGGCGAAGCCGCACAGGATTTTGCCCCTGTCGCCTACGAAGAGCAGGCCTTCTCTTTGGAGCGGTTGGCCTTTGAGCTCGTCCGGCTCGGGAGGAAACATCCCGCCATCGTACCATGTTACGGTTACAGGTGGCATACCCGGCCTTGGTGGGAACTGCCAGCGAATGACCGAAGCACGGGGATAGGTTTCGGTATTTATCTGTAACTGGTTCCACATCTTCGGCGCAAAGGCCGAGCCGCTGGCCTCGACGCTGACCGGGTGGGCGAGCTTTAAGACGCGGAAGATTGTATCGAAACTGTAGCAGCCCATATCGCCGAGCGCGCCGTTCCCGAAATCCCACCAGCCGCGCCAGACAAGAGGTAGATAAATCGGATGATAGGGTCTTTGCGGGGCCGGGCCGAGCCAGAGGTCCCAGTCGAGAGTGGAGGGAACGGGCGGTGTTTCGGTCGGGCGGTCGATGCCCTGCGGCCAGATGGGTCGGTTGGACCAGTTGTGGACTTCGCGGACGCTCCCGATTGCACCGGCCCATATCCATTCGCGGAGCAGCCGCGAATCTTCCGAGGCCTGGTTGACGGTGCCGAGCTGGGTGGCGACTTTGTATTTTCGGGCGGTTTCTGCCATCCTGCGGGCCTCGAGTACGGTGTGCGTGAGCGGCTTCTGGCAGTAAACGTGCTTTCCCGCCTTCATTGCGGCGACAGAAATTGGGGCGTGGGTGTGGTCGGGAGTAACGACGAGGACGGCGTCGATGCCTTTGTGCTTTTCGAGCATTTCACGGAAATCGTTGTAGGTTCGGCAGGCACGGCTGTTGTATTTTTCGTTGACGATATCGGCGGCCTTTTTGCGATTGTTTGCATCGACGTCGCAGACGGCGACTATGCGGACGCTATCCTTGGCGAGGAATGTCTGCATATCGCGAGAGCCCTGGTCGCCGACGCCGATGCAGCCGATATTGATTTTTTCATTAGGCGGGACGCGACGGGAGCCGGCCAGAACGGAGCCGGGGACAAACGTAAAGGCTGTCGCAATAGCGGCAGCGCCGCCCATAAAATCACGTCGTGAAAGTTCTTTTTTGTGCTGGTCGGTATTCTTATTTTCATTCATTTTCCTACCTCACTACAAATTTGTGTGTTTTAAGTTTCTTCTATATTGTGTCGGGCGGACAATTACTCTAATTTCTGCCGGCCGATGATGGCGTCGGTGAGCATTTTTCCGCTTGCATATTCGATGGTGCTGCCGGTTGGCAGTCCCCTTGCCGGCCGCGTGATTTTGACGCCGGTATTTCGCAGCAGCGAGCTGATATAAAGCGCGGTTCCGTCGCCGGCCAGGTTGGGATTGGTCGCCATTATTATTTCTTTTATGCCGCCTTTGCGGACGCGCTCGACGAGCTTGTTGATGGTCAGGTCGCTCGGCTCGACGCCGTCGAGCGGCGCGATGTGGCCGCCGAGGACGTGATAGAGCCATTTGCAGGCGCCGGTTTTTTCGAGGGCGACGACGTCCTTCGGCTGTTCGACAACGCAGATTATGGTTTTGTCACGGCCTGGGTCGGCGCAGATTTCGCAGGTCGGCTGCTCGGAATAATTGTAGCAGGTCTGGCAGCGTTTGATTTTATTTTTGACATCGCGAATGGCGTCGGCAAGTGCCATCGCCTCATCGCCATTTGCCTTTAGTATATGAAAAGCGAGTCGTTCGGCTGTTTTAGGCCCGATACCCGGCAGCCTGCCGAACTCCTCAATAAGCTTGTTCAAACTTTCAGTGTACGCGCTGCTCATCTCAATACCCGATATTGTTTGGAAGACAATCCGTTCGAAGTTACTATACCACAAGGTGCGAGGATGTCAACTTACAAGAAGTTGACGGATGGTATCGGCGGTGTGAGCAGTGGGTTTTTGCGTGGACTTGCCTGGGGGGTAGTGGATGAGGTATGAACAAGTATCGTGGTGAAAGCGTATCAGTCGGCGAAATTTCGGAGATGAGGTCACTTAGCAGGTTTTTGGCAAAATAATGCTCGAAACGGTTGCATTGCTCACGCAAATTTGGTAACAGAGATAGGTTGTATTGGAGAAACACGGTGAAATCAATGGTAAATCGGAACTATGGATAAGAATTAAGTAAGTGTATTATGAGCTGCGCTTCATCAAGGGCGTAAACATTTGTCAATATTATTATAAGGAGGCAACTATTATGAAGAAGTATTTCAGAATAACGTATCTCTTTGTGCCAATTGCAATCTTTTTATTAGGATGTACAGGTTGTGGTCCTGCTCACCAACATTGCGTAGAGTGGGGGACGATAACAGAGTCGTACTGTCAGGAGTATACCAGTACCGGCTTAGGGTGTTTGTCCTGGGCTTCACGCGACATCAAAATATGCACTAAATGGGAATGTGACAGTGGATATGAGCGAGTGAAAGGGAAGTGTGTACCAGAAGACGACTCCTATGGCTACTAAATAATGGCCACAGCGAGCATTCCGGCGTTTTGGGATTTGCCACCGGCAGCTCACCAAACTCCTCAATAAGTCTGTTCAAACTTTCAGTATATGCGCTGGTCATAATCAATATCATGCCTCTCGTAATTCGTTATAAAATAGTCTCTTGCTTCAAGGGTGGCAGCCTCAAAGCCGAAGGCTTTGGGGATGGCCTGGAGTAACTACCAGTAATCATCACGCATTTATCGTATTACAGAACACTATATTCAACTATACTTCCTCTATTCCCGTTATTGTGGCGTCGAGGCCGATGATGACGGTTTTAACGGCAGGGTCGTTTACTATTTCATTTTTTCTTCGGCTGCTGGTTTTGAACTCCTTGACCGGCGGCTGCGGTTGCTTGATACTCGATTCTTGATTCTCGATTCTTGATTCTCGATTCTCGACGCTTGATGCTTGACGCTCGTCGCTCGATACTCGTGACTCGCTCGGAGTCGGTTCGCTGCGCGACGGTTCAGGGCTTACGCTTGCCGGTGTTTGCTTTTTTTTTATGGGTGTGGGCGAATTGCCCTGTAACTGCGAAAGCAGTTCGTCAACGTTAAGGAAGTGTTCGCTCAGGGCAAATCGCAAAAGCAGGGCTTCCAAAAGGGCACGGGGCGTGTCACTATTTTTGATGGACCAGCGCAGCTTTTCGAGCGCGGTTATGCTGTAAACAAGGGCGGCGGTGTCGAATTTTTCAGCCAGCTCACCGGCCCGCTTTCGCTGCTCGGCGGTCAGAATCAAAAGCTTGCTGTCGGGGCCCGCGCTCTTTGCGACCATTAAATCACGCATATAGTCGATAAGGGCATCGACGAGCTGGATCTCACCCAAGCCGGTACTGATTAAATCCTGCACAGCGGCCAGTGTTCCGGCGGCATTGCTGTCGCCGATTTCGGAGATTAACTGATAGACCTTCTCGCTATTGGGACAGCCAAGGTACTGCTCGAGCAGCTCGGCAGTCAGCGGCTCGACGCCGGCGCTTATAAGTCTGTCCAGCAGGCTCAGGCCGTCTCGCATCGAGCCGTTTGCCATTTTGGCCAGCGGTAAAATCAAATCGTCCTCGAATTTTATTTTTTCCTGTTTGAGTACGGACTTTAGCTGGCCGGCGATGAGATTAGGGCTTATATTGTTGAAATCGAAACGCTGGCACCTGGACTGGATTGTCGGGATGACCTTGTTCGGCTCGGTCGTGGCGAAGATGAACTTGATATGGCTGGGCGGCTCCTCCAGCGTTTTTAGAAGCGCGTTGAAGGCAGAAACAGTGAGCATATGCACTTCGTCGATAATGTAAATCTTGAATCTTGCACGCGCAGGCCGATATATAGCATTCTCACGAAGCTCACGAATCTCATCAACTCGATTATTTGATGCCCCATCGATTTCGATGACGTCGATATCGTCGCCGAGATTGACGGCGACACAACTGTCGCACTTGCAGCACGGCTCTGTCGTGGGGGAGTCGGCGGCGAGGCAGTTGAGCGATTTCGCGAGGATGCGTGCCATAGTTGTTTTGCCGACGCCGCGGGTGCCTGTGAAAAGATATGCGTGTGCGACGCGGTCGGTCTTTATCGCGTTCTTCAACGTCTGGGCGATGGGGTCCTGCCCGATGACGTCATCGAATGTTTGCGACCTGTATTTTCTCGCCAATACCGTATAAGACATTTGTAATTGTCTATCGACTATTTACTATTGATTATTTATAAAACACCGTTACGAGTCTTTTTAAGTCCGCGGGCGGTTTTCCTCGAAGATACAAGAATCGAAGTTAATTCCCGGCCTTCTTGCAACAATTGAGAAACTCAAAGCTTTTTTAATAATCGCTCATCAACAATAAACCGCATCCAGAAACACGACTCATCGGTTTCTTCTATCACTATGCTTAATTTTGAAATAAAATCCGGTTTTGACTGCGCGATACAAACAGCCCTGTAATTTGCTGCCGCCGAAGTTGAACACTTTATCAGTTGGCCTTTGATGTGATTACCCAAAGTTGTCTTAGGCAAAGCTAAAGCCAATTTGACACATCGGTGCGCGAAATCCTTAATTCTGTCCTTTAAATCATCCGGATTCATTTTTCAATATTCAATTGTCAATAGAAAATAGTCAATCTAAAGTGGCCGGGTTTACCCACAGCACAGCCGGGCAACACGCTTATGGCTGCTCGGTTCCCCGCCTGACCAGGTTCGCGGGCTCAGCTTGCATGGGACCCGGCCACAACATTCACTATTCACTATATTCCAGTATAGCGGTAGTATAGCAGAGAAGATTACAATTTCCAGAAAAATTTCAAATTGACATTTTCGGCCGCATTGTTAAATTCAATAGCCAATTGTAAATAGTCAATAGTAAATTAAGAAGGAATCTATTATGAAGGTAACAATTCAAGATACGTGCACTGCGTGCGGACTTTGTGTAGATACCTGCCCGGATGTTTTTGAGATGGGGGAAGATATCGCCCAGGTTATCATTGATGAGGTTCCCGCCGAACACGAGGATGCTGTTCAGCAGGCGGCTGACGAATGTCCGGCTGAAGCTATTACCGTGGAATAGCTCTAAGTTGGTCTTTAGTATTTGGTCGTTGGCATTTAGTGAATGGCTCCCTGCTCCTTCGACTTCGCTCAGGGCAAGTTTCGCAGGAATGACACCCTACGGCTATCCACTACCCGTTGAAAGCTCCCTGCTTCTTTCGCATGCCTTCTTAATAGCAGTATCTACCATAGGACCGAATTTGCCCTCATTGAAAACCTTAAAGGCCGCTTCAGTTGTTCCGCCAGGCGTGGCAACTTTCTTAACAAGCTTGGCCGGGCTATCACCTTCGCCTGCCGCCTTCTCAGCCAGCAGCGTGGCCCCCTTGCCCGTCTGCAGCACCAGGTCTCTGGCCACGTCTTCCGAAAGGCCAAGTTCGATACCCGTTTTTATCATCTCGTCTATCAACAGGAAAAAGTAAGCAGGTCCCGAACCGCTTACCGCCGTAATCGCGTCCAGCAAAGATTCGTCCTCAATCACGACGGCTTCACCCACCGAGAGGAAAATCAAGCGGGCTACTTCGACCCTCGTTTTTGCTTTCTCGTTTGCGAATAACGCGCTGGCGCCCTCATCGACCCAGGCCGGCATGTTCGGCATAACACGAACTATTGCGATATCGCCGAGCACCGCGGCAATATCAACGGTCCGGATGCCGGCCGCGATGGATACCACAAGGGCCTCTTCCTTGACATAGCCTTTTATGCTCTCAAGGGCATCGGTCATGTTCTGGGGCTTTACGCTCAACACGAGGATATCTGCATTCGCTGCCAATTCGGCGTTATTAACGGCGGTTCTTACACCATAGTGCTCCCGCAGGTACTCAATTCTTTCAGGCCGAATGTCACTGACATAAACCTTACCGGGCCTGTAAACATTGGCCTTGAGAACGCCGTTTATCATAGCTTCCGCCATATTTCCGCTGCCGACAAAACCTATCGTGTCCACTTGTTTCTCCTTGTTAAAATCAGCCGTCCCCCACCGTCATCCCGAGCACAGCGACACCCAACTACTGTCATCCCGAGCACAGCAGCACCCAACTACTGTCATCCCGAGCGGAGCGCAGCGAAGTCGAGGGATCTATTTTGAATTTCACGCTACAGTTTTTCACTTTACGTTTTTCGGTCTTTTCTATACGCTATACGCTATACGCTAAATTTTTCTGCAGTAAATATTAAAACTAATTACGGAGAAAAGCAATGCAAAAACAAGCCGAATATACAGAAGCGATAAAAACCAAGTATCCGGAGCAGGTGGTAATAGCTATTGCCAAAGACAAAGCCGGGCGCGCCAATCCTGTTACGTTGGGCTGGACAATGATTGTATCAGGCGCCCCGCCGATGATGGCGATTGCCGTGGCAAAGAAGCACTACTCAATCGAGACCATCCGGCACTCGAAATGCTTTACGATTGCGTTTCCATCGTCCGGGATGGCCGAAGCTGCTTTGTTTTTCGGCTCAAGGTCTGGGCGGGACGTCGATAAACTTGCAGAATTCGATTGCAAAACGGAACCGGCTGAAGCGATTGATTCGGTGCTGCTTGCCGATGCCGTCGCGAACTTTGAATGCACGCTGGAGTCGGAAACAGAGGCCGGCGACCACATAATCTTCGTCGGCAGGATAGTCTGCTCGCACGCCAACACCGAGCCGAAAAAGCGGCTCTACACCGTTGGCCCGGGACACAAATTGGGTTCGGTTTCCTGAAAAACCGCCTCTTACGGTTAAGTCTAAACCTTACAGAAGCCGTCCGGAATTAGCCGAAGCCCTGCCTGCCCTCCGTAGCTTTAGGGAAGGGGGGAGCGCAGCGAAGAATCTGGCCATCGCATTGAATTCATGCGGCAATCCAAATAATTTATCATTCATCAATAATCCTTAATCATTTATATGGTCATTCCTGCGAAACTTGTCTTGAGCAAAGTCGAAGGTGCAGGAATCTATATTTAGCCTGCGGTTTTACCGCAGGTTTGGATTCACAAAATCATACTCGACAGACCACTAACTGGTGGCGGATATCCGCAAACATGCCGATACAAACGAAATTTTTACCTGACAAGAAAATGCGCAGCATTTTACTGGCCAGCGTTCATCCGCTTGTTGGGCTTCTCTATTTCACCAATGACCAGAGCCTGACAGAAAAGGCTTTTTCATATCTCTTATCACTAATTCCAAGAACGTGGCCGGTGACATCGTACTCTCCCGGTGTAACTCTATTAGGTATGACCGGGTCAAAAACCAATGGATACTGGGTACCATTTTTCAACTTGATTGTATAGGATGACATCCGGTCGCCAACGCGACACCAGTCTTTCTGATACTCAATCCTTCCAATCAGAACAGTCTCGCCATTCCGCAACGCTCTGTGATAGTTTGACCAATCAGAATTACTTGTACAACCACTGAATACAAAGACACAAGCTATAAATATGACTGCTGTTCGTATCATCCTTTCAGCCGAACTATGAATATATGGTTTCCGTATAACATCCCGGACTTCTCGTCATTCAGAGGAATCTCGGCCACAAACCAAAAATGGCTAAATACATCCTTAAATAATCAATTATCCATAATCATTAATCATTTGAATGCTGTCCTCTATCAAAACTTATCATTATCAAGCACAACTCATCGAAAAATGTACCGTATCCCTTTAATTCCCTCCCTGATGTTAGGATTCATTTTAGAATAGTTCTTTTTCGATTCGATTCATGTATTTGTTTGTATAAAACAGATCGGGATCACTCTTGGTCGGACGGACTCGAATGACAAAATCAGGATTGATCGGGTTATTTGCATCAAACAACACAAAACCAATGCCAAATAACTGACACAAAGAATCTAATCTTGCAATTTCATCTTGAGAAGACTGCTTTGGGACAACTAAGTAGCATTTATGACTGAATAATTTATATGCACATGCCTGACCAAATGCTGTAATAAGCTGGCCGGTTTCAGTTTTAATTTCTGCAGATACTATTTCAACTGGTGCTTGTATGATATCACTTCGCCTTGATTCTCGCTTTCCTATGACATCGGGTGTTCCCCACTTATCCTTGAAGTGATTCTTTCCTAAGGGAATTGAATGAGTGACATCCTCAATATCATTTTGTAGCCAGTTGGAGAAAGGTTCGTAGAAATCTTCCTCTTTTATTTTAACAGGTTCCTTTGGTTGAACTTCTTTTTTAAGATCATCACTATCAGGATCTTTGTATTCTAATAATCGAAAGAGACCTCTGGATGGCTTATATACTTTTTCTTGGAATCTAGCATCAAGATCCCATATGCAGCCGCCAATTGTGTTGTCATTAAATTTGGGGTCTGTTTTGGAGATGAGTTTTTTGAGTTCTGAATACCTAAGACCATCGGGATTGTTGCCAAGCAATTCAAATGCTGCATCTTTGATTCGTTCTGTCACATTCTTAGCCATGATATTTCCTGATATCCTAACATTATATGCACGGTTTGCACCTATTTCCTTTAGGACGCAAAACTGCGGCCCAACATCAAGGAGTTTAATAGGTATGTTTACGTATTTATGTTACCTTATTAAGTTCTTTTACTTTTGTTTATTTACAGCTTCAGCCTGCTTTTTCTTCATTTGCACCTTGGGCCTATTTCTACTTTTCGGTCGACCTACTGCTCATCAACGAAGCCTAAAAATATAAACGTCCCTAATTATTTTGCGTGGATGAAATTGTTAGATAATTTATTTATTTGAATGCAATTTATCTCCTTCCCATTCCTTATAAATATAATTTTCTTCTTTGTCTATATTTAATATGGCTGATTTAATTGATTCATAAAGTTCACTGTCCAATGAACTACTTTTTTCGCTAACCCACAGGTCATCAGGATTAACAAAATAGTATGCGCTTTCGTTATATTCTTCTAGGTCTTGTGGACGCCTATATGTAATTTTTATTTCCATAATGTTATGTTGTGGGGGATTATGCACTCTAGCATTGGTATTAATCCAACCTTCACGAAACTTATATGATTTTGTCTTTTGGGGATCTATTTTTTCTATAAAGATATCATTCATAGAATTTGATCCAGACATAAATATTCTATTCTGTTTAGGGGAATAGCGATGGGAGAGCATTTTTATTTTAATTTGTTGTGCTTCAATAGGTCCAATATTGGTTAGGCTTAAATAAGGGCGGATTTTACCTATAGATTTAAAAAGTGCATCTAATCTAATAATTGGGCGAAGATCCAGCTTCGAAAGCTTCAATGTTAAATCATAATTGTTTGAAGCAATTTCGTTAGCATTGTTAGCTATATAATTGGCCCAGATGGCTCCACCAAAGGCAAGAATTGATATTAAAATAGGTAGCCATAAATTCCAATTTTTCTTTAACCACCCCCAGGTTTTCTTCATTTTGCTTTGCTGTTGTATAATTTTGCCTTCGTGATTTAAGATTTGATTATTCATTCTTATTTGTCTAACAATGTTTATATGGTTCTGTATAAGAACCCAACGTCCCGGTCGTTCAAAATGAACCTGCCGAATTTCTATCTTATGGTGCGTCTCACTGATATCTGCGATCTTTAAACCCCCAATTTACCACAACTCCCCCACCCCCGTCAAATCAAATTCGAATGACCAAAAAAAGTATATTTTTGGTCATTTTTTTGTTGACTATTGTTCGATAATATGTTAATCTAATTGTATGTTTACCAGATGATAAACTTGAAGAAGACAGTAGGCGAAGATGACATTTCAGTTTGCATGCCGTAAGCTGCAGCGCAGCAAGGACTTAGAGCCAGCAGGCTCAAGTTAAATTTAATCGTGCCGTCAGGCATCCTGTGGATTAGTGAATTATGAATAATCTACATTCAACATCGAAGTCGAATATCCGCCATTGGGCGTCCTGTGGAGAGAATCCAACTTTAGCTCACTTTAGTCACTTTAGCTCACTCTTCACTAACCCAAACCGCCCAAACGCCCCAAAATCGACAGCCTCCCGTCACACCTGTCATTCCCGCGAAGGCGGGAATCCATTACGACATACGCAATACGATATTCGATATACGAGCATCGAGAATCAAACTTTAGCTCACTTTAGGCACTTTAGCTCACTTTTCACTAATTTCCCCTCTACAACTGTAGAGAGCGCACTACAAATCGCTCATTTTATGCAAAACAAAGCCAATTTCCAAAATGCCCAAATGAACGTAAGCCGAGTTTCAACAAAGGATTACGCAAAATGGACACTTGGTCAACGCGGGAAAAACAAACCCAATTCAAACCCAATACAAACCCAATCAAACCCAATTAAAGCCAATAAAATGCCAAAACAAACCCAATACAAACCCAAACAAACC
>Ga0114922_10000394_pt1 | contig 41923 bp, 9 predicted proteins | sample AartaG_FD_100975 | JGI IMG/M metagenome (GOLD analysis project Ga0114922, IMG submission 100975) | Deep subsurface microbial communities from Aarhus Bay to uncover new lineages of life (NeLLi) - Aarhus_00045 metaG | ecosystem: Environmental > Aquatic > Marine > Oceanic > Sediment | place: Aarhus... | reverse complement strand
TGGCTACGGCCGGTGTCATCCTGGGGATCATTGATCTTGCCGGTTGGGCACTGCTATTGGTCTTCTGGTTGGGACCGCCGTAGCGCCTCAGTGTCCCTTCCTGGGCGGGCGGGCGTGGGGCTGGATGAGAAGAACGTCGAGCATTCTCCTGGAATCGTCCCGGAGTTGACGGGCCTTCGCGCTGTGGCTCGTGTATGTATCATGCGAATCATTCACGTAGCTCTTCATCTCCCGAACGCAGGCCCGAGGATTCAACAGGTTCTTCCTGCATTCGGCCCCGATGACGGGCGACCGCCTTGAGGCGCGGCCACCATCCATCGACGAAGGCCTGGGCTTGCTCCGGATACCGGGGAGGGATAGACTTTACGCGTCCGCCGAGCGGCATCGTATGGTGTCGCCGGGCGGGTGCTGCGCTTGGATGACGGAAGGGGTAGGCGATGATTCGCTACAAATGCCCGCAGTGCGGGGCCACGTTGGAGAGCCCCAGGGAACTTGGCGGCAAGCAGGACACCTGTCCCATCTGCCAGCGTCGATGCGCGGTGCCACTGACTCGGTCTCAAAAGGCCGCGCGAGAGGCAGAGAATCGGCGCAAGGCCGAACGCGGCCGGCAGGATGCAGAAGAAGAGCGACAGCAACGAGAGCAAGCGGCGGAGCCTCTGCACCAGCAGCAGGCAGCACGCCGCAAGGAAGCTGAGCGGGTCGTAGCCCAGGCACGGGACCCGTCATTCCCTCTGTCTCGGCAAGCCATCCCCGTCGACGGCCAACGGGGCAAGACGGGGCGCCGGCACTTGGTCATCGGGCTCACTTCTGCGGCTGCCGTGATGCTGCTTGTGCCGCTACTGATCTACTCCGTGAACTACATCGGCCTCCAGGCGAAGATGAACGGCATCCTCGCAGAGCCAGTTAACCGAGGGATCAAGGTCTCTGTCCACTACGGTCACTACGTGGATGGCGACACGCTGGTCTATGACCTTCGATCCGTGCCTACTGACAAGAGCATTGCGGATGTCTTCCGTGTGTTTCTGCGTTTTGCAGAGCGGATGCAGGCAAAGGAGTTTGATAGCGTAGAGCTGTGCTTCCGTGGTGACGAGCGATTTCGAGTAGAAGGTGAGTACTTCCGCCAGCTCGGCCGGGAGATCTCCCAGCAAAACCCGATCTCCACGATCCGCACCTTCCCGGAACATCTGCGCACGCCCACTGGCTCGTCGGCCTTCCATCGACGGACGGGCGGCTGGTTGTACGTGCTTGGCAAGCAGATAGAGGACTTCCATGAGTTTCACCGGCGGTGGTATCTGGCAGATCTCATACGTGAGGCGGACCTGGGCTCGTACGCAGACAAGCTCCGCGAGCTGAAACCGTCGCCGGGGGGTTCGGCCTCGGGGAGTCCGCCGCCGGTTGCTCCGGAAAGCAGCGATTTCAAGATCATCTCGATCAGAACGCGGGTGACTGAATCCAACGAACTCTGGTGGAAGTACGCATGGAAGCTCACCCTCAGGAGCAGGTGCAACCGCTCCCTGGCCCTGGAAGTAGAGATCAAGTTCCTCGACCAGGACGGATTCATCGTGGACACGGACTTGGCGTACGATCTGTTCCTGCGCCCGCATGAGGAGCGCGATTTCACCGGCGCGGCTTTGCTGAGGGCAGCGGTGGCACCGAAGGTGGCCAAGACGGAGGCCATTGTCCGACCACGCTGAGCATGGTCGGCCCAAGCAACGCGAGAATCGCATGACCTTTTCCTTCACGGCGCCTCCAACAGATGCCTAACATACGCATCGGCAACATGAATGCTGCTCTGGGAGGCCACGGATTCGTCTGGCAAGAACGGTTCTTGAGCACGCGGATGTGGCACCACATCGTCCGCTCAAGAAGCTGTGCCTACGTAGGCTGCCGGGAGACCCACGATGAACGTCTCGCGGTCCGGCGCGCTCCGATCAGGGCTCGATCCCCGGGATGGGCTACCCTAACAAAAACCATATTTTCTTCTTGACACGGCCACCATGCGCGGTATCCTCGGGCTTCAGTGACATGGCGGTCACGGTACGGGCCAGGGACATGCCCGGCAGACACGCGTAGTTCCGATTACGCAGACGTGACACCACGCCGCCCGCTCCAAGAGCACGTGCCAACGGAGTCTGCGGGGAGGAGCAGCATGAACGTTCAGCCGTTCCCGTTGCGCGGCGTGCGCGAACAGATGGTCCTGGCCCAGTGCGAGGCCTTCGCCGTGATCCTGACCCTCGGGGAGCTGGAAGCCAGCAAGCTTGGCGGCAAGCCCCAACCTGCGGCTTCGGCGTCCCCCGCTGCCCCGTCTGACAAGCCGCTGCCCGAGGCCGTTGCGGCCCCCTGAACGAGCTGATCCCCCGCCGACACGGACGTCGCCGTAAGGGCCACGGACTCGCCCAGCAAGAACGGTACCTGAGCACGCAGGTGTGACACCACATCGCCCGCTCGAAGGGCTGTGCCAACGGAGCCTGCCGGGAGAAGCCAAGATGCACGTGTACCCCCTCACGCTGCGCGGCTGGCAGTGCTATGCGCCGTCGCATCGACACCAAGCCCTTGTGATTGCAGCGGCTATGTTGCTCCATCTGGGGCTCCCGGCGCCGGCTTCCGGGCGTCGGTGGGCCAGCCGTCCGGGATCGGCCCAGCGGCGTAAGCCGCTGGCTGTTCGAGCCAATATAAAAGTGGAATTGCCTACTCGACCCGAAGGGCCGGGTTCAGAACGCGTTAGGGCGAAGGCCGGCTCGACGCCGGGTTCTTCCGGCAGCGCGGGCCCTTGCAGGCCTCGACCGAAGCGGGGAAAATGCGGGTGTCGGCTGGAAGGACTCAGTTGGCGGCTTCTCAGTTCTCGCGGCAGTGTCACGGAGGATGCGGTGTGGCGCCGGCACCGCGATCGCGCAGGTTCGGGCCAGGGCACCGTTGCTTTCGTGCAGTTGCAGGAGGGCTAACGGTGAACTGCAAGGCCTTGGTCATCGAACACGAGCCCGAGGCGATCGAGCAGATCGAGGACGTCCTTGCCGCTCTGGGCGACGAGCACCGGCTGGCCCGCAACCTGGTCGATGCCCGGAAGCTCATTCAAGACGGCAAGTTCTCCTACGGCCTGCTGGACTGGGACATCCCGGCCAGGAGCTGGGGGAGCCGTCCACGCGTTCAGAACAGCATGAATCTCCTCGACGAGATCCGCCAAGCGCCGGGCATGGACGGCCTGCCCGTCATCATCATGGTAGACCGCGCCCCGGAGAAGGCGGAGATCATGGTGGACATGATGCGCCTGGCCGTCGAACTCGCAGAAAGGGGGCACGTCGACTTCATCTGCAAGCCCTTTCCGACCGCGGGCAGGACGTTGGATCGCGTGATCCAGAAGAACGTCGGCAACGGGGCAGCAGTCAGCCCCGCCAAACGGATTGACGCCGCGTCCAGGAACGACATGGCCAGCCCGTCGCGGCAGAAGAAGGAAGATGCCCGCCCCGACGATGGCATGGAGGGAAGCAGCTCCCACCAGGCTGCCGACGTCGTCGTCGCCCACGAGGCCGTCACGCTGGATGACTTCATGGCCCGTTTCTGCCAGGAGCGGTCGAAGCAGAACCGCATCTGCCGGAAGAAGGCCCTCCTGGCGGCGGCGCGGCACGGGGCGGTCAAGCTGCCAAAGCTGGCGGTCCCGCACAAGCACGGCAGGGCGAAGAAGTACTTCACGCATGACCTGCTGGCGGCGTGGCAGGGATTCCTGGACGAAGGGGTGGACCTGCCGCCGCTGCTGCCTCAGTACCAGGCCGCGTCGGTTCCCGCATGACAGCATCGCCTTCTGCCGAAGCACAAGTTACACTCGGGAAACACGGCGACAATTCCGCCCACCCAACATGCAAAAGGAGCTTGATCATGGCCGCTGTAGGTAATGGACGAACCAGGTCGGCCGTCACTCGTCAGTTCAGCCTGACACGGCGGGGCTTCCTTCGCACGGCGGCGGGTGCCGGCGCTCTGCTGCTCACCGGGCCCCAAGCACGCACCTATGCGGCCAACGAGCGACTGCAGGTTGCCGTGGTGGGCGTCGGCGGACGAGGCTCGGCATTTGTCGTCGAGAAGGGATGGTCGTCGGTGCGCCAGCAGATCGGTGGGCGCATCGCCGCGTTGTGCGATGTGAACAAGAAGAAAGCGGCCAAAGCCTTTCAACTCCACCCGGACGTCCCGAAATACGAGGACTTCCGCGTCATGATCGCCGAGATGGGGTCGAAGCTCGATGCCGTGGTGGTCGCCACGCCCGACCACGTCCACGCCGCGCCGTCCGCTTTAGCTCTTCGCGCCGGCCTGCACGTGTTCTGCGAGAAGGGACTCACCCGTACGATCCACGAGGCCCGGGCGCTGGCTGAGCTGACCATCGAGAAGAAGCGTTCGACGCAGATGGGCAACCAAGGCGGCTACAACGTCCGCGTTATCGAGGACGTGTGGGCGGGCCGACTTGGCGAGATTCAGACGATTCACATGTGGGGCGGCGGCGGGGCCGGTCGGCGACCAAAGCCGTCGGGCAAGCACGAGGTGCCCGATTATCTCAACTGGAACTTGTGGCTGGGCCCGGCGGCGTATCGGCCGTACCACCCGGACTGGATGCGGCACTCCATGTGGCGGGATTTCTCCTGCGGGCATCCGGGCTGGTGGGGCGCGCACCTCTGGGCCACGCTCCACAAGGCCATGAAGTTGGAGACCCTATGGCCGATCGACAGGAAGGGGCCTGCCGCCGGCAAGAAGACCGTCAAGGTCACCGCCGAGTGCTGCGAGGTGTGCGACGCCACGTTTCCCCGGTCGAGCATCGTTCACTGGGACATCCCGGCGCGCAAGGACATGCCGCCGATCCGCCTGTCCTGGTTTGCCGGCGGCGGCGAGGCCGGGAAGCGCCGCCGCGCCGCCCTTCGCGAGCTTCTCGGCAAGCATCCGGAGTGGGGCAAGGCCGACGACAAGCGGTGGAGCAGTTGGGTGGGCAACCTCTGGATCGGCACGGAGGGAGCGATGTACACCTTCGGGCATGGCGACAGGACGGTGGCCATGCTCCCGGAGAAGAAGTTCAAGGACTTGCCCGCTCCGCCCGAATCGCTGCCGCGCCCGCTGCCCGGACGGTTCTTGCGCGGCTGGGCCGATGGCATGAAGAAAGGACCGGCGCCCATGGGCTGCTTCAATGCCTTCAGCGGGCCTTTCACCGAGTGGTTCCTCCTGGCCAACGTGGCCACGCTGTTCCCCGACCGGACACTGGAGTTCGATCCGGTCGCCTGCCGGATCGTGAACCACGAACAAGCCGACCGGATGATCCGCCCGCCGTACCGCGAGGGCTGGAAGCTCTAGGCGCACGGACCCCAAGAGGGCGCCGTGCGCCAACGGGTCCCGCGAGGACCCGCACTACACGCCGACGTTGAGCCTTCCCGCGGACCGAAACCGCCGCTACCATCCGGTCCCATGACCTGGACACCATGGCAGTTCATCGTGGTGGCGATTGCCGGATGGATGAACCGGCAGCAGCAGGAAGTCATCGAGTATCTCAAGGAAGAGAATCGCGTTCTGCGCGAGAAGCTCAGCCACAAGCGCATCATCCTGAACGACGCCCAGAAGCGCCGCCTGGCAAGGGCGGCGAAGAAGCTGGGCAGGCAGCTCCTGCGCGAGGTCGGCACGCTCTTCAGCCCCGACACGCTGTTGAAGTGGCACCGCTGGCTGATCGCGCGGAAGTACGACGGCAGCGCCAAGCGCAAGCGCGGCCCCAAGCCGCTCAAGGCCGACATGATCCGCGACCTGGTCGTGCGGATGGCCGGGGCGGCTGGAAACGGTCGCTTCTGAAGCCCATCGACAAAGCCATTGAAAGGACGGTGAGCGAGTTCATGGGCCGCAACGAAAGTGAACGCATAGGTGGCTCCGAGATTAGGGAGTTCCGGAGGCCGAGCCGGCAACCCCACGGCGAAGGCAGCAGGTCCGTCCGCAAACTGGCTGATGCGGCAGGATCCTCCGGCGGAGTGTTTGACGAACCATGTACTTGTCAATCGTAGACTCGGCCACCTTATGGCCCAGCAGAAGCAGCTCCGACAGAATCCGTGGGGCGCCCCACGTCGGGTTCTCGCGAGAGATGCGACGGATCAGGTCACGGATCTTTCGGTCGACTTGCGGTCTGCCGGCTTTCCTGCGGGACTTCCTGCGCCAGTACAACTTGAAGCCCTGCCGCTGCCACTTGACCACAGTGGCCGGCTGCACGACGACCAGCGCAGACCGCCAGTCCGGCCAGAGGCGCGACAGCCAGACCCAGAAGGCCCGGTCCCGCTTGCGAAGCTCGGGGCGCTTGACGGACCGCTGGAGCACAGCCAGTTGATGACGCAGAGCCAAGTTCTCGCGGCCAGTTCCGTCCTGCCGGCCATGAGGGCCCTGAAGAAAGCTAAGACCGTCCGCACAATGCCCATCCCTGCGCCTCCGTCGATCACGTGCGGGTCGACATGCTACCACAGCGGCAAGGCATCGCCAGAACGCTAAGTCCTTGCAGCGCAGGCGTGACGGAGTTTTCGGGAGGGACACCATACGCCGTCCGGTCGGATTACGGCGCGTCGGCAGCAATCAGTTGGACGGCACTCAGGATCGGTGCCGTCCTGGCGGTCAGCCTGTCCGCCTTCGGGACCATCTCCAGAACAATCGCCCGGCCGGCCTTGACGTTGTGGAACTCCTTCACAATGGCCCGGCGCTGCGCCCCCGCCGCCGAGACCACGTCGAAGCCCTTCAGCACGACCTTGCCCTGGAGCTTCACGTCGAACACGCGCTCGCCCGGGCGGACGTCGTCCATCTCGGCGAAGTGCAGCCGCACGGTGAACGGGCGCGGACGGGTCTTCGACTCGGGGATCACGACCAAGCGTTCGAATCCCTGGCCCATCCTTGGCGGCTGGCGGAGCGGCCCGCGCCCCGCGACGTTGACCATGAGCCGGTCGCGCTTGATGCCGGCGTCGACGAGCGTTTTCCACGGGATGGTCATCTCGGCGACGAATGTCTTCCGATCGGCCTTGGCGGCGCCCGTCCAGTCCCCGTTGAAGGCGGCGCCCTCGCCGCGGTCGCCGAGTGGAGAAGCGCCGAGCAATGGCCAGTGCGGCGCCGTGACGCTATAGAGCCCCGTCCGGTCGCGCGTCTTCCCGCGGCGGTAGACGACGGCCGGGCCTGACGTGGGCGCCAGGTGGAAGACCCGCCATGCCAGATGGCTCTTCGCTGGGTCGGCGACGGCCGGCCACTGCGCGCGGAAGCGGTTGCGCTTGTCGCGCCCGTCGTCGTCCACAACGGAGAGGTGGACGGCCACCTTGCCCCCCGCGGCGGCGGGTACGTTCATAGCCGCCCAGGGCACGAGGGCCTCGATGCGGTAGCCTTTGGCGGTTTTCCGGCCGGCGACCTGAATGGCGGGCGCGTCGGCGACGCCCTTGCCTCGGACGTCGTAGAGGATGCATCGGGCGGCCCTGCCGACGGCGCCCGGTGGGGCGAGCACGCACCGTCGCGCCGCTCGCGATCCGGCGGTCCGCGCGACCCGGATCTCGACCGTGTCGGCCCGCGCGAGGTCCTTGTCCCATCCTCGCACGACGCTGTCGGTCACGTCGGCCAGCAGGGCCAGCCCGTCGGCGTTCCAGCCGAACCGGAGGGACGGATCGAAGTCATCGGCCGCCCGCATCTTCCCGCCGAGTCCGGGCAGCGACCGCACGACGAGGCCCTTGTCGCCCCAGTCTCCCGCGTTGCCGTCGACGGTGACGCGCACGGCGCCGACGTCGAACGTGGGCGGCTGCGGCGCGACGTACGCCCAGGCCGCCTCGTAGCGTGCGCCGGACGGGGAGAGCCCGAAATGGACGCACTCGCCGGCGGGTTGGCGACGGTCGAGGGGCGTATTGCTCAGATAGACCTCGAACGAGTCGTCGCGCCAGACCTGCGCGTCGCGGCCCCGGGTGTCGGCCCGCCAACGCCGCGGACCGCCGCTCTTGCGGTCGAGCGGCGCGTCGCGGCGGAAGCCCACGTAGAGGTTGTCGCGGTCGTAGCAGAACTGGATGGCCTGCTTGCCGTCGCGCGAGTCGACGCTTCGGTAGCCGTCCCAGCACGACTCGTCGAGCCGCCCGTCCGCCTCCGCCGCGCGATCCGTCGGCCACGCCGTCATCCCGCGCTCGTGGATCTCCACATCCAACTCGAGGCGGCGGAGGCCCTTGAGCCCGTTGGCATAGAGCCACGGCCGCTCGGTCCCGGCGACCTCGGTGGCCTCGACAGCGTGGCGGTAGGGTCCGAAGCCCTCGTGCACGGTCGCGCGGAACGGCGCGGCGTAGGCAGGGCGTCCGGTGGTCGTCCGCGGGCGCGGCACGGCCAGCCACACGCCGCCGGCGGCGTCGCGGCGGTCGCCCGGCGCGCCGACGTTGAAGGTGCCGCGGCGCACCGGGGCCGCGGGCAGCTCGTCGTAGAAGATCGACCAGAGGTGGTGCTCCTGCACGGGCATCAGCGCGACCGTTGTCTGGTAGCTGTAGGAGCACGTGCAGCCCGCGTCGGCCGGCGGGGCCAGCACCAGTCCTCCCGCGGCGATCGCGTTGACGTAGCAGCCGGCGCGGACGCCCCCGAAGTTGAAGACGCCCGAGTCGCCGGCCAGGTCGTACATGCCCAGCGTGCCCGAGCGGAACATCAGCAGGTTCGTCCCGGCCGAGATCGCCCCGCACCCGTAGGACCGCTGGAACGTCCAGTTCGTCTTCTCGCCGCTGAAGAGGTTCGTCCGCTGCCGCGGCTGGCCCGTTCGCAGATCGTAGGCGCCGGGCTCGGCGTAGACCGTGCCGCGCGCAATCACGGGGAAGCGCCGCATTCGGACCTTTCGCGCGTACAGCGGGCGCCCGTCGGCGGCGCGGTAGCCTGCCATGCCGTTGCCGCCCGTCGTCAGGATCACGCCGTCGGACATCCACATCTCGGTGCGGCCGTCCAAACCCTCTGCCGTCCGCCAGACGGCCTTGCCCGTGGCGGCGTCGAGGGCGATCAGCTCCGAGCGGATGTTGAGCTTCCTGCCGCTGCGCCGGGCGCTGCGAATGGTCGCGGCGCTCGTCCGGTCCATCAGGTAGACGCGCCCCCCGCCGGTCAGCATCGCGTTGGTCCCGATGACGTCTCGCGCGACGTACGTCCACAGGACCTTGCCGTCCTTGTCCAGCGCAAAGAGGCAGCGGGCCTCGGTGCGCCCGCCCATACTGCCGAAGATGCGCCCGCCGTCGACGGCGAGGTGCGTCCAGGCCAGCGACCCGGCGATCTTCTGCGGGATCTCGGCGGGCGCCTCGGGCATCGCGTAGGTCCGGACGGTCTTGCCGGTCGCGGCATCGAGGCGGAGGAGCTGCTTCTTGACGACGAGGTAGACGCTGTGGTCGTCCGCGGCGGCGCTGCTGCCCCGGCTCCGCACCGGCCACCACCCGACGCTCGGGAAGTCGCGCCGCCAGAGCGAGCGGCCATTGTACGCGTCCACGGCCGTCAGACTGAACTGCCCGATGACGAACATCCGCCCGCCGGCGTAGAGTGGCGACGGCCCGCCCCAGTGGCGGGAGATAAGCCTTTCCGGGCCGGGCTCGCCGAACCACAGCAGCTTGACGGGCAAGCGGACGCGGGTGTCGTCGGAGCCGCCCGTCCGCGCGGCGTTGGCGTACTGGTGCGTCCAGTCGCCCGCGCCGGGCAACGCCCCGCGCACGACCTGCACCGCGCCGTCGCCGACACGAATCTCCGACGCCGGCACCCCGCCCTTCCGAAGCCACGCCGCCACGTCGGCCGATGACGGCACGCCCGGGGCGCCGGTCTCCACGAAGAGTCGGCCGCCTGCCGGACGCAGGATGCGGTACACCTCCGCCGCCGAGCGCCGAACCAGCGCCGCCGCCGCGCGCCCGGGCAGGACGATCAAGTTGGCGAAGTAGTCCGGATAGGCCAGCTCGCCGGGCGGGGCGTGGTGGACGACAACGCGGGCGCCGTAGAGCCCCGCCGCGTCGAGTCGCTTGCGGGCGGCGTCGACCTTCGACGCGTCGGGCTCAAGGCACCACACGCGCAGGCGCGACTGCCGGGCGAGCTGCTCGAGCAGTTGCCCGTCGCCGGAGCCGTAGAGCACCGCGTAGCCGTCGCGCCGGCCGGCGCGATCGAGGATCCGCCGGGCCGTCACCGGGTCGCCCTTCGCGGGGCGGGCCACGCTCGACGGAACTGGCGCGGGCGGCGGGTCCTGGCTGAAGCAGACAACGCGGCCGTCGGCTGCGCTGACCAGCACCCGACCGTTCGACACCGCCAGCCCGCGCACCTGCGCGGCGACCTTCTCTTGCCAGAGCAACTGGCCCTCCTCGGTGCCGAACGCGGTGATGGTTCGGTCGCCGCCGACGAGGACGGCGTTGCCGGCCAGCACCAGCGCGTACGCGCGGCCATGCGCGGCCTGCCATCGGGTGCAGTCCTTCTCCCTGGCTCCACGGAGGAAGGCCTCGAGGTCGTAGGCGGCGACGCCCTTGGCGCCGGCGGCATAGAGCGTGTTGCCGCGGACGGCGGCGTGGAGCTGGCCCGTCAGCTCGCGCCTCTCGCTGCCGGTGGCGGCATCGAAGGCGGCGATCCCGTCCTTGGGGTCCGGGGCGTATTCGCCGAGGCGGATGTCGATGTCCGGCCCGTGGTGGCAGCGCCACGTGAACAGCACCCCGCCGGCCAGGAAGTTCACCGACCCGCCCCAGCGGTTGGCCCACGCGGTCGGGGCGCTGCGGTAGTAGAGCAGCCGTCCCGTGCGGCCGTCGTAGGCGGCGGGCATGTTCCGCCCGGTCGGCACGAAGATCCGCCCGTCGCGGCCGAGAACGTAGCCCTGCGGCGCCACGCCGGTCATCGAGTACGACCCGGGGTGCGGCTGCCTGACGTAGCTGGTGCCACTGGTGTCGTTCCGCCAGAGGACCTTCCCGTCCTCAGCCCGCACGGCATGGACGCTGACGCCCTCCGACGGCCACATCCCCGCCGCGAAGTGCACCACGCCCTTGTCGACGCCCACGCCTGCGCGGAGCGGCCAGCGCGAGATCAACTGCCCGTTGCCCATGATCATTTCGCGGCGCGGCCCGCCGCGGCGGCGCCACAACAGCTTGCCCGTGTCGGCCGACAGGCAGTACAACCAGCCGTCGTCCGACGCGACAAACAGGCGGCCGTCCTCGTAGGCCGGTGCGAAGCGGACCGGCCCCCCGGTGAAGAAGCGCCATCGCGGGCGCCCCGTCTTCTGGTCCAGCGCGGTGACCTTGTGGTCAGCCGACGAGCCGAAGTAGACGCACCCCCCGGCGGCGACGACCTGGTTGGCGTAGTCGAACGCCAGGCGGTTGAGCTCGCGGCCGGGCTCGGGCCAGGCCGGCTTCGGCGCGTGGGTGGGCACATGGGCCCACTGGCGGTAGAGCGGGAACGGCAGCCGCTCGACCGTGGTGCCGCTCCGGGCCATGTCGCGGCGATACATGGGCCAGTCTGCCCCGAGCAGCCGGCCCCCGGGGACCAGCGCGATCAGCAAGGGAACCGCAGCCACGAACCTCCGCCAAGTGACGAGCATGGACCACCTCCTTGGGTCGAGATTCCTATATGGCCTGCCGACGACGGCCGTCGGCGTCTCTGGCGATTCTATCGTCGATCCGGAAATCGGCAAGGACGTGGGACTACAGCTTCCATCCAGGCCAGCGTGCCAGGCGCTTGAGCGAGGCCGACGCAGTACTGCGGCGCGCTAGCCTCAGACTGCCGAAACTGGGTGACCAACTGCATGAACCGGGTGCGCAAGTGCGTCAGGAGCGCCGGGAGTAGTTACTCTTTTCGCGAGAGTGGATGCCCCGAATCGACTGCTTGGCCGGCCCCCCGGCGCGCGTAGTTACGCGCAACGGCATGTGATGGGGTGAAATCCCCTGCAATCCCTTGCAGAATTGCCTTGGCTTCGGCGCCGGAATCTTGCCCCCTTTGCCCAAACGGGTTACGTGCAACGGCGTACTGCGGCGAACCTTTGACCCGTCGGGCTCATAACCCTCCGGTCGTCGGTTAGTACATGGGCATGAGGGCATATCTCTGGCGGGGCCCAACGAGCTGTCAGAGCCTGGCGGCGTCTGCGGTGCACGGCCTGCCAGCCCGACGTGTGCGGCCGCCAGACGACCACCAAGGGCTACGTGGCCGCCGGTCATCTCGGCACGAGGGGCCTGGCAGTGGCCGGGGGCTCCGCCTGGCAGTAGCCGCGTCAGCCTTATGCCTTCGGGCTGGCCTTTTTCCTTCCGGTCTTCCGAGCCCCCTTTCTGGCAGGCTTCCCCGCGGCCCCGAGCTTGTAGACGCCGCGCGAGATCTTCTGGAAGCCACCCTCCCTGACTGCCGTGGCGACAACGCCGTAGAAGTCCCTGCTGTTCGTCTTGTAGCCGGCCTTCTGGACGGCGGTCATGATGTCCTTGACGCGCATGCCGTCCTTGGCGTCGGCCAGCGCCTCCCTGACGTACTCGATCAGCGGCTTGACGTTCTTGGGCATCTTCCGGCGAGAGGCGGGCTTGGCACGTGCCTTCCTCGGCCCTCGGCGCCCGTCGCCGCGCAGCGCCGCGATCTGTCGGTCGATCGCGTCAAGCTGCTTGGCCAGCCCGGTGCGCTTGGCCTGGCGCTTGGTGAGCAGCTTCTGCTTGGCAGCAAGCTCGGCGCTGAGCTCCGCGATTGTCTTGGTCCTCGGCATGTCGATCTCCTGATGGTGATGCAGGTAGTGGACGCCGTCGGGCTCTCCCTATACGGGAGTTGCCCAGCAGCCGCAAGCGCGGGCCTCGAGGCGCAGGGAGGAGTGTGGCCAGAGGACCTCGCGTAGGCCCATAGCGGCTATGGATCTGGATCCGTCCGGCGTGGTCGCTGACCGCCCAGGTGGGATGTCCGGTGGATGATCCCGCGCCTACTGGCCAAGAGGTGCCAAATGCCATGGCAGGTTCAGATGGACGCCCTTGGCAACCTGCCGGAACCGAAGTGTGCCCACGCATTCTTGTGAGGAGGCGTTTTTTCTTGTCGATCCGGATAAGCGCGGTAGAATCCCTGGCAGAATGGGTTAGGCCCTGATGGGGTAGGAATGCATCAGGGCTATGGCTGGGCCAGCGCCCGCGGGCCAAAAGGGAGGAACTTCCCGGGGCATCGGCCCATCCGTTCAAGCAGAGCACGGAGTTGCTCATCAGGCGAAGTAGACCGATGACGTCTGCTCAGCCTCTGCGCGAACCGTGTTCAGCCTGAGGGCGGGTCCGCCGCGCCCGCAGGTGTGGGAGGACTAGCCATGTCATTGGCGTCACATGCCGTCAGTCGTCTTCGGGAACTCCATCGCGCGGTTCTCCTGCGCATGCACGCGCGGAATGAGCGGCTCTTCGAGCCGTCGCTAGCGTGCGGCGTCGCCGTGGGCCGCCCGGCCGTGGAGCAGCTTGAACCGAGGCTCCTTCTGGACGGGACGCCCGAATCCGAGGCGGCGCACGTAGGCCACACGAGCGACGTTCTGGCGGTCGATCTGCAGCCGGGGGTCCCCGAGGGCTGCGACTTCCAGCTGGTCGGCATCGATCTGGTCGACGGGGACGGGCTCGAGAGCACCTCGCTCCAGGTAGCCCTGGACCCGCTGGAAGGCGGCATGACGCTGACGACCGACGACAAGTCGGCCGGCTCTGTCCTGCTGTCCGACCAAGCTGCGGGGGACTTGAGATCCTTCTCCACGAGCGGGCGCCTGTACTTCACGCCGAGCAGCGAGGAGGACGGGCTGCCGCACGACTCGGACCCGGCAGATGGCTACCAGGGATACGTGCGCATCTGGGCGCAGGCCGGCGACGCGCTGTTCCCAGTGGCGGAGGACGTGGCGGGGATTGCCGCGGACCTGGACGGCGGGAGCGTCTCCAGCGGCCTATGGGAGCAGTTCGAGGCACTCGGCGTGCCGCTGTCCGACCCGGCCGAGTCCGACCTGACGGTAACGGTTCGCGAGATTGGCGAGGAGGTCGACGAAGTCCGCCGCTCGTCATGGCTGCTCGTCGACGAAGCTCTGGACACGGCCTACTGCCTGCAACTGGACGACGGAATGCTCGTCGCTTCGCGGGCGTACGACACGTACGTCCGGATAATCGCGGATGAACCGGACGACGGCGACGACGAGCCGGCGCTGGACAGGGCCGCCATCGAGGAAGGCCTTGCGAGCCTGATCGGGTCGCTGGACCGGCTGTTCGATGGAGTGGAGGCGGCCCAGGGCCTCCCGGGCCTGGTACCGGCGGACTCCAACGCGGCGGGGCTGGCGGGGCTGGTGGACGTCGAGACGCTGCTCGAGGAGGCCCTGCTCGTACCGACCGCCGAGCTGTTCGCTGCCGAGCCGACGGCCACCGCCGGCGAACTGGTGGCGGCGCTGCACGGGTTCAAGGTGACAGTGGGCGGCTTGGAGTTGGTTGTATCGGTTACGGGCGGCTACAACGACGCGACGGGCGAGACGGCCTTTGACTTCACATTGGGCGCCGACGGTCTGGCGCAACGTCACTTCGACTTGGGCGCGGCCGGGGAGGAGATGCACTTCGGGCTGGCCGAGCCGGTCATCGTGGACGTACAGGTCGATCTCGATGTCATTTTCACCTTCGGGTACGGCTTGTCCTACTCGGCGCCGGGCGCGGGCCCAAACCATGTCCGAAACGTCAAGGTTACCGCTGCGCTGCCGAGGCGTGAGATGGACATCAACGTGCCGGCGCGCGTGGGAATGCTCGGGGTGACGGTTGCGGGCGGGCACGTCTCCCTTGAGGGCGAGCTTGACATGACCGTGTGCGGAGGTGAATGGACGGCGTTGACCGACCTGCCCGCGACGCCCGCAGGCCTGCCGCAAGAGCCGACGTGGACCTACGACGTGCAGGGTGAGTTCCCCATCGAGTCGAGGGAGATCGCGTTGCCGGCCGGCTCTCCGAGCCTGCAGATCGGCCTCGCGGGCGGCGCTTCAAGTGAGATCGCTCTTGCGCCGAACCCAGACTTCAGCAACCTGCTCTCACCCCTGGCTTACCTGACGCCTGCTGACACGGTCGCGGCGCTGCGGCAGTTCACTGCATGGCTGACCAGCCTGGAATCAACCGTCGCTCTCTCGCGAACGCTGCCGCTGACCCGGGGCACCAGCTTCGGGCGCGCGCTGAGACTGGGAGAGGCCTTCTCCTCCACCGTGGTCGACTCGCTGGCGAAGGTGCGGATCGCCGCTGTGGCCGAGCCGGCAGGGGCGGTCCTGGACGAGGACGTCCCCTTCACGGTCACGGTTAACGGCGTGACGACGCTCGACGTGACCTTGCCGTCGAGCATGACGCAGGACAATGCCGGCCTTGGAGCTCTGGCTGCGGACGTCACGTATGTGCTGGCCGAGGCCCTCCAAGGCGTACCGGAGGCGAGCCGGCCGGGGTGGCTGGAAGTGACCGTCGCGGATGGCCGGCTGGTCCTCTCCGCACAGAGCGCAGCCATCACGTCGCTGGGCATTGCCGGGGCGGAGCCCCTTGGGTTCGGCGCGTCCCAGGAGGTGGACGGGCTCGTCTTCGAGACGCTCCAGGAGGTGTACGATCTGCTGTCGGCCAGGCTGGGCGCGGCGGAGGGAGAGGTCCTCATCCGCTACGACCCCCTCATCCCGGACGGGCTGCAGCTGACGGTCCACCTGCCCCGGTTCTCGCACGTGCAACCGGCGCTGGGGGCCCCGATTGGCTTCGAGCTGGACCTGGGCGACCTGGAACTCCTCGGCAGCGACAGCGTGGTAACGGTGAGCAGCGAGGTGACGGTGGGCGACGAGGCCGACGGCTTCGAGTTCGGCTTCCTCCTGGAGCCGATGGGCGAGGGTCAGTCGCTGGCGGACCGCTTCTTCGTGCTGGAGGCGGGCGCGTCCCTGTCGGGCCGGGCGTTCGTCGAGGCGCCGGACATCGATGCAGCCGGCCTGTTGGGGTACGTCGGCGTGGAGGTGGAGGACGGGGTCGGCACGGCCGAGATGGCCATGACCCTCGACCTGGCCGATGCGCGAAGCGGGGGCGATGACCGAATCTTCCTGTCGGAGTTCCGGGAGCTGGTCGGGTCGCTGGCTAACACCACCGGCGAGGCCGATCCCTCCATCCAGCCGGAAGTAACGGGCTCGGCCAGCATCGTGCTCCCGATTGTGCTCGGGGAGGCGGTGGATGGTCTGAGCATCGGATCAGACGGCAAGGTAGTGGTGACCTGGCCGGACGTGAATGATCCGACGGGAACTCGCATCTCCTACGGCGAGGGGCTTGACCGCGTGCTGGCCTTGAGGGACCTGACCACGTTGGGGCTCACGCCGCAGACGTCGCTGTCGCGGCTGAACTGGGGCGCGGGCGTCAGGTACAGACCGGGCACCCCCGACATCCAGCTCCAGTGGCGCGACAACGGCGGCAAGCCTCCCGTGCAGATCCACCTGGACGCCGCACGCACGGTCGGCGACGCGATGGAGGCCGTGCGTCTTGCCACCGGCGGCAAGGTGCTCGTGTCGATCGACAGCACGGGCCGGAGCCTGGTCCTGAGGGACTACAGCGAGGGCGAGAGCGGCACGTTCGCCGTCGATGCCGTCACCGGATCGCTTGCGGTCGTCGACTTGGGCTTCAGCGAACCCGAATACGGCGACGGTCGAATCGCTGGTGCCTCGATCTTCGCGCCGAGCGTCGTGACGGCCCTCCAGGGAGCCGCTTCGCTGCTGTCCGACTTCGAGCAGTCTGCTGCCTTGGGCACGCCCCTGCCGGCGATCAACCGCAGCGTCGCCGAGTTGCTCCCGTTGGCCGCCACGTTCGGGAGCAGTCTGGCCACGCTGCGGGAGGGGTCGGTGCCGTCCCTGCAACAACTCGGCAGCTCGCTCGCGAAGGCCTTTGGCCTCGACGCGGCGGAGGTGTCGGTAGAACTCGTGGGAGACCCCGGCCAGGAGGCGCTGAGGATCGCTCTCACCGTTGCCGACAGCTCGAGTGAGTCGCTGGGCGTGGACCTGGACCTCGGGGAGGGTCTCGGCCGCCTGGTAGACGCCGGCGTCGACGCGCCGATCCAGGTGGACACCGAGGCGACATTCGAGCTCTCGCTGGGGATCGACCTGTCAGAGGGCGCTCTGTTGGCGCCGTTCGTGTTCGTGGACGGCGAGGACGAGACGTCCCTGATGTGGACCACGTCGGCCGATCAGGCGGAGATGGACTTCACGACAGTCGTCGGCCCGCTGGGCGTCTTCGTGCGAGATGGTCGGCTGGCGATCGACGTCGATGGGCTGGACGGCACCGGTGACCCGGCCTCGTTCCGTCTGGACCCACCAGACGGCGCTGCAGACGGGCGCATCTACCTGGCGGACCGGGCTACGCAGGACGGCTTCCACGTCGAGGTCACCGGTCAGGCACAGATGAGCCTGCCGGTCTACTACCCGACGGCAGATGACTACTTCGACACGATCAGCCTATCCTGGGACCTGGGCGAGCGGGGAGGGCCTCTCTACGGCGCTTCGCCCGCCGCCCCTTCCGATGCGCCCACGAACGGCATCTCGGGTTTCCGCGACGAGATCGACAGCACGAACATCAACGAGAATCTCCTGGGCTTCCTCGACGGCTGGGACGCGACGTTCGCGGATCTCGAAGACGAGTTGGTCGCTGGGCTCCTGGGTATGGATCTGCCCGTCGTGGGGGGCGGAGTGGCCGAAGCGGCCTCGTTCGTGGATGGCCTGCGCGGCGCTGTCGTGGCCATCGACCGATCCGGGCTGAACGCCCAGGGCGCGGCCTACGCGTTGCGCGATGAGCTCTTCTTACATCTGTCCAGTGCCGGGTTCGTGGACCCCAACCAGCCGGACGACGTGGACGTCAAGCTCGACGAGGAGGACGGCGTGGAACTCGCGCTGTCGCTGGGCAGGACGATGTCGACAGAGACGGGCCTGGACTTCGACCTGGGGCTTCCAGGTATCGGCCTGACGTTGGACAGCGCGACGATCTCGCTGACGCCGTCCGTCCAACTCGATTTCACGGTCGGCATGAGCCGGGAGCGTGGCTTCTACATCGCCGACGGCGCGACGCTTGTCCTCACCGTGGATGCCGCGGCCGAGAGCTTCACGGGCACGTCCAAGCTGGGGTACCTGGACGTGACCGTCGACAACATCGCGGCGGGCCAGGACGGTTCGGAGGGCACGCGGGCGCACCTGGAGTTCGACGTGACGCTGGGCGGCACGGCCGGTGCTCTCACCACCGAGTGGGGCTTCACCGGCAGCGCCGACGCGAACCTGCTGCTGACGACCAGTTTTGGGGGCAGCGCGCAGTTCCCATCGCTGCGGACGGCGCTGGACGTCGACTGGAACCTGCCGGACGGCGTCCCGAGCGTGCGCTTCCGCGACGTGCAGCTCAGCTTGGGGAGCTTCCTAGGCGACTTCCTTGCCCCCGTCGTCGGGAAGGTCCAGGACGTGCTCGGGCCGGTCCAGCCGGTCGTGGACGTGCTGACGGCCCCGCTGCCAGTGCTGTCCGACCTGGCGGGCGAGGACTACACGCTGCTGGACCTTGCAAGCGAGTTCGGATACGGGAACGTGGCCGGCTTCGTCGAGGCCGTCGCTGACATCATCGACCTGGCCGGGATGCTCAATGTGGCCCCCGGCGACGTGTGGATCGACCTGGGCAGCTTCGGGGTCAACGGCCAGGCGGCGAAGGACGCGTCGGCGGAGGGTGGGCTCACGCCGCAAGGGGCGCAGATGGTGTCGTTCCCGGAGATTCGCAGACAGATCGCCTCGGAGGGCTCCGGGGGCATGGCTGAGGCGTTCGAGGAATCGCAGGAAGTTGCAGGCGGCGGCTTCGAGTTCCCCATCCTGACCAACCCGGCCAGCGCTTTCGGCCTGCTACTGGGCCAGGACGCCACGCTGTTCGGCTACGACATGCCGGCGCTCGAGTTGGCCTTCACCTACAGCCAGTTCTTCCCCGTCCTCGGCCCGATCGGCGCTCGGATCTCGGGCACGGTCGGCGCGACAGCAGACTTCGCTTTCGGCTTCGACACGCACGGGCTGCGGCAGTACCTGGACGGCGGGTCGGTGGCGGACATCTTCGACGGCTTCTACGTCAGCGACACCGCCGACGTGGCAGGCACGGGGCCCGACGTGCCCGAACTGACGCTCAGCGGCGCGCTGACAGCGGCCATAGAGGCCAACGTGCTCGTCGCCACGATCGGCGGGGGCGGGGGCATCTTCGCGGATGTCCTCTTCGATCTCCACGACAACGACCACGACGGCCGCATCCGCGCCGGTGAGATCGCCGACAACCTGCGCCTAGGCCCGCAGTACGTCTTCGACGTCAGTGGCAAGCTGTCGGCCAGGCTGTTCGCGTACTGGACCTTCCTCTGGATCCGCGAGGAGTACACCCTGGCTGACGTGGTTCTCCTGGACTTTGACCTGTCGCAGCCGCGCCCGGACGTGCCGCCGGTCCCCGAGGGAGTGCCCGACGGGGAGGGGCCGCCCGAGCCCGGCGAGCAGGCGAGGCCGTACGAGATCGCCGACTTCACCTCCCTCGATCCGATCCCGCAGACACTCGAGGGCGCCGACGACGAGGCCTGGTTCACGTTCACGCTGGATGAGCCCGCACCGGCGCAGCGGAAGTTGGGCATCCTGTGCACCGACGCCGACGGCATGAGCGAGGCCGGCGACGTGCTGACCGTCGAGCTGTACGCCGACCCTTCTCCGGAGCCGCTTCCCGACCCGGTGGGAGAGCCCCTGGCGCACGCCGAGACGTCCGCGAGCGATGCCCGGACAACGCTGGACCTGGCCGATCTGCCGGCCGGCACGTACTTAGTGCGCGTGCGCGGCCTGGACGTTGACACCTGGCCGGCGAGCTTCCTGCTGTATTCCGGCGAGTCGGACGCACAGCTTCCGCCCCAGCACGGGCAGTTCCTGCCCGGGGGCGGCTTCGCGCTGGCCGCCAGCGACGGGGCGGACGTCTACGTCATCACTCCGAAGGCCGAGCTGGACGACGGGGGCAACGTCATCGGCGTCTCGGGCGTCAGCATCATCTCCAACGGCGTGGAGGACGTGGTCTACGGCGTGTCGCGGTTCGTCTTCGATGCCGGCGGGGGCGACGACAGCGTGGCCTTCGGCTCCGTATACGTCCCGCCCGAGCCCGAGGACGAAGAGGACGAAGGCGAAACGTTCTACGTAGAGGCCGACGTGGAGTTCTCCGGCGGGCCTGGCAACGACCGCTTCGCCGCCGCCCGCGGCTCGGCCGTGATGTACGGCGGCCCGGGCAATGACCAGCTCATCGGCGGAGAGAAGGACGATCGGCTATGCGGGGAGGATGGCGACGACGCACTCAGCGGCGGGGCCGGCAACGACGTGCTGGAAGGCGGCGCGGGTGCCGACACGCTGGCCGGCGGGAACGGAGCCGACCGCATCTTCGGCGGGTCGGGGGCGGACAGCATTTCGGGTGGGGGCGGAGCGGACAGCATCGAGGGCGGCGGGGACAACGATGTCATCGACGGCGGGGGCGGCGGCGACGCCATTGACGGCGGCGAGGGCTCCGACACCATCGAGGGGGGCTCGGGCGGCGACACGATCTTCGGCGGCAACGGCGCGGATACGTTGTCCGGCGGCCCCGGCAACGATCGCCTCTATGTGGGGGCCTCCAAGAGCGACGTCGGCTCACCCGGCGAGGCTCACACGATCCACGGCGGGGACGGAGCCGACTACATCTTCGGCAGCGTCGCGGGTGACGAAATCGACGGAGGGGCGGGCAGTGACACGATCCACGCCGGAGAGGGCAACAACACCGTGCACGCCGGATCGGGCGACAACGTCGTAACCAGCGGCGACGGGGACGACACGATCACGGCCGCGGAGGGCCGCGACCGCATCGAGGCCGGCGGCGGGCACAACGTCATCGAGGCCGGGAACGGGAACAACTACGTCCTGACCCGTGGCGGGCCGGACGTCATCACGACCGGCGATGGCAGCGATCGCATCTACTCGGGCGACGGGGACGACGACATCGACGCCGGCAACGGGGACAACTGGATCGAGTCGGGCACGCGCGACCCCGAGGGCAGGCTTCGGATCGAAGCTGGCACGGGCGACGACCGGATCCTCGTGGGAAGCGGCGGGGACATCACGATCACGGTGGCGGATGGTCTCAACGTGATTGACGTCGGTAATGCCGTGGGCAAGCAGATTGCCGTGACGACGGACACGCGGTGGGATTCCCGCGAGGGCAACGCGGACGTCGTCCGCACGGGCAGTGCGGCGCGGATCGTCGTGGCCGCGGGCGGCGGAGACAACTACGTCGAGATCGGTGCGGGCGACAGCGAGGTGGTCACGGGGGTCGGCCACGACGTCATCCTCACGGGCGCGGGGCCGGACTTCATCACCGCCGCCGCTGGCGACGACCGGATCGACAGCGGAGACGGCGACGACGTCATCCTGGCTGGCGACGGCGACGACGAGGTCCACGCCGGCGGGGGCAACGACCTGGTCGTCGGCGGCTACGGCGACGACGCGCTCCACGGGCAGGACGGCGTGGACCTCATCTGGGGCGGGCTGCCCGAACACGCCGTGAGCACGTGGTATTCGCAGGCCGAGGCGGACCTGACATGGTACGGCCGCTTCGACTTGGCGGTTGGCGAGAACTTCGTCACGCCGCCCGGCTTCGGCAGCGAAGGTGATAGGGAAGGCGCGGAGGCCTTCGCCGCAAAGCTCTTCCAGCGAGATACCTACGACGTACCGCTGACCACGCCGGTGGACCTGTTCGCCGGCGTCGCGGGGCAAACGGGCGATGGGGAAGACGTGCTCTACGGCGGGGCGGACACGGATTGGCTCATCGGCGGAGGCGACACGGACTTCCTCGACGGCGGCGATGGCGATGACTACCTGGACGCGGGGGCGTCCACCGACCGGCTCTACGGCGGGGCAGGCGAGGACATCCTCCGCGGCGGGGCCAACGCGGATGTGCTACGGGGCGGAGACGGCATCGACCAACTCTACGGCGAGGACGGGGACGACCTGCTGTTCGGCGATGCGGGCACGGCCGGCGTCCAGGCGGGCCAGCGGCTCTGGGGCGGGGCGGGCTTCGACACGCTCTACGCCTTCGCCCCGAGCTACGACAGCGGCGTCGAGAGCGCGTTGATCGGCGACGAGCTTCGCGGCGGCGGGGACGGCGACTACGTGTACGGCAACCTGCGGCAGGATCTGCTGATCGGCGACAGCATGACGTTGCCGCTGGCGGGCAACGACTACCTGCACGGTGACTACCTCTGCGGGCCGCTGTACTCGCGGAGCACCGACGCCGGGTGGGAAGGCGGCGCCGACCACCTGTACGGGAACTATGGCCAGGACCAGCTCTTCGGGGGCGGCGACAACGACGTGCTCTGGGGCGGCCAGGACAGCGACTGGCTGGAGGGCATGGACGGCAACGACCGGCTCTACGGCGGCTCGGGCGTCGACATCCACGTCCTGGACGTGGACTCCCGCTACGAGACGTACGACGACATTGTCGACGGCCACTACGGGAACAAGAACGAGGCCGACGACCTCGACGACGGGGCCGTGGACATCCTACTGATCGAGGGAGACAAGACCTACGATCAGAACGACTTCTTTGTCGTGGATGACCGCATCGTCCTTGAGGAAGTGCTGGTGGACGGCCAGGGCGGCGAGGAGCTCCAGATCCGCGTGACCTATCGCAGGTATGACCCGAATAGGGACGAGGAGGACCAGCCGGCCGACGAGATCCTCGTGGACTGGCGGGACGACAACGGCAAGCCGCTCGTCGAGCAGTTCCAAATCGCCGGACTGATGGGCAACGACGTGATCGAGGCCAACCTGGAGCCGGATACCGTCCAGCAGTTGGCGGGGAACACGCCGGGCCGGCCCTGGGTGGCGGTCCTCGGCGGCGGGCCAGGCAACGACATCGTCGCCGGCAGCCCGGGGCGGGATCGCATCGACGGCGGGCCGGGCAGCGACCATCTGTTCGGCTTCGCCGGCGACGACCGCATCTGGGGCGACTTCTTCAACGGCGACGAATCGCAGGACACCGACTACCTGTTCGCCGGGGCCGGCAACGACGATCTCCTCGGCGGCGCGGGCGCGAACAACCTGTTCGCCTGGTCGCACCACCCGCTGGCCGATCCCGACGGCGACGGGACCGACCTGCTGGACCTCTTCCAGGACGGGCAACTCCGAATTGACCCCGACTCGGACTTCGGCGTGTTCGTCGGCCCCGACGGCGCGCTGTGCGACGATGACGGCGACGTGCCCTACCCGCTGGAGGACACGGGCCTTAATCGCATGCTCGGCAGCGACAGCCCCGCCCGGCAGGACGTGTTGTACGGCGGCACGGGGCTTGACTTCCTGTACGGCAACGGCAGCGGGGGCGACGACGGCGACGTGATCATCACGCGCCACGGCACGCCGTTCGGGCAGGGCGACGACGCCCCCTCCGCCGACGAGCAGTGGAAGGAGTACGCCAAGTCCACCGACAAGGTCTGGTACCTCGCCGGCTCGGGCGGTGACGACGAGATCGACATCGACTTCGTCACCAACCCGTACAACCCGCTCTTCGGGCGGCACCTCGTAACGTTCCGCACAAGCGGCTCGTTCGACCCGCGCTTCAACGGCTTCGACTCCTTCACCGCGTTTGACACGAACAACGACCCGATCCACGAGGACACCGATGATGTGTGGGACGCCGAGGCACTCCTGCTTGATCGCGACACGCTCCTGCCGCAACTGCCCGGGCGCACCGCGTTCGAGCAGTTCGTCGAGCTGGCCGAGACCGGCCTGACCGCCACCGACATCCTCGAGCAGGTCTTCGGCGCAGAGAAGGACTTTCTGGCCATCATCATCGACAGCCTGGGCGGCGACGACACCGTCACCGTCGGCGAGACGGTCCAGAAGACCGTCTGGATCGACGCGGGGGCCGGCGACGACCTCGTACGCATCGAGCCGCAACTGGCCTTCCTACCGGACGCGACCGAGCAATCGCCGCAGAGCAGGCAGAGAATCTTCACAAGAGCCGATAGCCAGGGCGATCTTGCCGGTACGTACTTCCTGTCGGGTGACGAAGGCTACTTCTGGTTCACTGTTGCTGGGGAAGGCGTCAACCCGGCGTTGGCCGGCAGGACTGGTATCGAGGTCCCACTGCCTCAGGAGAACGCGAACGCCAACACCGTGGCAACCTCCTTGTCGGCGGCCTTTGACGCCATCGAAAACGTCTCGACGACGGTCAATGGTGGCGTGATTGCGATCCGGAAGGCCGGTGAGACGGGGTTGGCCTTTGAGGATGGGACTGATTCCACTTCCACCAGCTTCATGTTTGAGAAGCCAACCATCATCTGGGTCCGCAACGACGTGCTCGGGGATACTTTGGGCCCGGGCAACGCCTTCGATCTGGGCGAGATCGCAGCCGGTCGTCTCTTCAGCGATCTGACCATCGACAGCGCCCGCTCCGAGGAGCCGGATGTTGACTGGTACAGGTTCCGCTTCGCCGCGGCGCCCGTTCCGGGCGATCGGATCGCCGTCACGCCTACGAGCGAGATGGTCAACGCCACGCTGACGCTCGAACTGTGGGAGGCGATCGACGGCGAGGCGCAGCTCCGTGCCGACCGGCCGGCTACCAATGGCGCGATCGACGTGGCCGGACTGAATCCGGGAACCACCTTCTACGTGCGGATCGCCTCGGCCGGCAGCATCCCGACACGCTACGACCTCGCCTTCGAGTTGGCGGCCACGGACGACGACGCCGAGGCCAACGACCCCCCCGAGACCGCCCACCGGCTGGAGCACATCCACAACGTCTCCGAGGTGACCGGCCTGACCCTGCACGACGTGGCCGACGAGGACTGGTTCGCCTTCACGCTCAACGGCCAGGGCGGAGACAACGACCAGATCGACGTGGTCCTGGATGCCGACGGCTTTGTGACGGCCGAACTGCTCGACGCCGACTCGCAGAACGTGCTGAGCACGGCGCGGACGCATTCAGGCGGTGCGGCCGGGGCGACGGGGTCGATCGACCTGGCTGGAATGCCCGCAGGCGAATACCTCTTGCACGTGTTCGTGGACACGGGTGCCGGCGGGCAGGCCGTGCGGTATGCGCTTCGCCCCGATGTCGGCCAGACTGCCGTGGGCAACAACACCGCCCAAAGCCGCGCCTATGAGATCGTCGACTTCACCGACCTCGTTCCCATCGAGCAGGACCTCGCCACCGGCGAGCGGTGGTTCACCTTCACGCTCGAGGAGACCGCCCCGAGCATCCTCGCCTTGGCCGTCCGCTCCACGGACGATCAGTACGCCGCCAGCGACACCGGCGCCCTGCTGGCCGTCGAGTTGCAGGACGCGGGCGGCGAGGTCCTCTCCACGGTCGGCAGCACGCCCGGCGACGCGATGGCCGTCCTCGACCTGGGCGGCCTGCCGGCCGACCGGTACTACGTCTGCGTGCGCCGGGCCAGCACGCCGGAACTGCTCGCGTTGGGGTTGGATCCCGCTGAGCAGCCCGCCGAGGCATACTTCGAGCTGTTCTCGACCGTTGCGCTGCGGGACAAGCGCGTGGTGGAGTTGGGCGGCGCGGCCGTCGAGGACATGAGCGGCGTAGAGCCCATCGCGCGTCGCGATGTGATCCTCGGCGGCGACGGCGACGACCGGCTCCAGGGCGGAACCGGCGAGGACTGGATCTTCGGCCAGGCCGGCAACGACGTGCTTACCGGCGGGGCGGACCGCCAGGCCAGCGACTTGCTGTTCGGTGGCGAGGGCGATGACATCTTCCAGATCGTGCCGGACTTCCTGCCGATCATCCCCGCTACGGGGCGGCGTGGCGACCCGGCCCTGAGCGACATGTTCATTGGCGGCGACGGGGTAGACCAGGCGCTTTTCCTCGGCGGCGACCAGGCCAGCGACGACGACCCGAACGTCAATCCGCACATGGTCCGCGACTTCGTGGCCATCGGCTACGACCGCTTCCTGCACCGCCACCGGCTGACGAGCCTGGTGTGGGACGCGGCCAACGAGCGGTTCGTCGGCGAGGACGCCGACGGCGACGGCACGCTCGAGGCGTACGCCCAGCTCTACGCGTTCTTCCAGGCCGTCGACGTCGAGGAGACGGTCATCGACACGCGCGGCGGGCGGGATGTGGTCCACGCCGATCCCAACTACATCCTCCACGGGCAGACGTGGGGCGTGGCACGCGGCGACGTCGAGGCCCGCGCTACGGCCTTCGAACGGCTGGAAATCCGCGGCGGCGCCGGCCAGGACGTTCTCCACGGCGGCGTCAGCTCCGACACCATCTACGGCCAGGACGGGATCGACTACATCACCGGCGGCGAGGGCGACGACCGAATCCTCGGCGGAGACGCCGGCGACTTCCTCTACGGCAACACCTGGTCTGTCAAGCCGGACGGGCTGGACGATGTCCTCGCCGGCACGCCCGACGCTTCGCCCACCCCCGACCAGCCCGATCCGGAGGATCCGGCCGCGATTCCGCACCGCTTCACCGCCGATCTGGCCAGCCCGCTCGACGAGGCCTTCCGCGACTTCACCGGCGTGAGTCTGCCCGGCGAGCCGGACAGCGACGCCGTGGACATGGCCGATGCGTTCGCGCTGGAGGGCGTCGAGGCCGGCGACCAGCTCTCGCGCGTGATGCAGGTCGGCGACGTCAACGGCGACGGCTTCGCCGACTACCTGCTCAGCGGGCCCGGCGGCGACGACAGCTACGTCCTGCTCGGCCCGGTCGAGCCCAACAGCCTCTTCCGCGTGGACACCGACGCGGCGATCGACCCCGACACAGCCGCACCGGACCTCCGCATCCGCGGCAACGACTGGTCGTACGAGGTCTCGATCAACAGCACGGAGGAGCTGGAGGCCCTGTCGGACCGCTACCGCGTCGCCGGCCGGGCGGAGCTGGTGCTCGATACGAGCTCTCTTGGCGCGCCGGCCCGTTCCATGGGCGATGTAACAGGAGACGGGATCAACGACCTCGTCTTCGTGAAGAAGGTCGGGGCGAACTACGAGGTTCGCGTGATCCCCGGTTCGGCGGACCTCGGCCGATTCCTGGGCGGCACAGACGCGACCCAGACGATCACCGTGACGGACCTGGCCGCCTCGAAAGCCGAAGTGCACGTCCTCGATTGGAACGGCGAAGGCGGCGATGAGATCTTCATCCTCGGCAACGACGTAACTGCCGGCGCCGCGGCCGGCCGAATCTACAGCGGTGCCGGCGAGACGCTTCTGACGATTGATTCCGACACCACGGACCGCAGTCATGACGGTGGTCGCCTCGACGAGATCATGGACGAGTTGCCCATAGACAGTGGGTATCTCGCCATCAGCGGGCTGTCGGACCTGAAAGCCGCCGTGGCGGGCGATGTTAACGGCGACGGCCTCGATGACCTGCTCATCGGCGACCAGCGCTTTATCGAGATTGACCCCAACGGTCAGACGCCGCTACCCAACGTGGGGCGCGTGTACCTGCTGCTGGGCGGCACGAGCCCGGCCGGGCTGGCCGACGCGCGGTACATCTGGGAGGCGTACGGCCTCGGTGGCGGCGTGTACGCCGTCGGCGACACGAACCTGGACGGGTACGACGACATCGCCTTCGGGCGGAGCATCGAGACAGCCTACGGCGACAACGCGCCCGGCGCGGCGTTCATCGTGCCCGGCGGCCACCAGTACAACCCGGACGCCCTCGAAACCACGCTCTACCACGACGATCACCTCGACAGCAGCCAGCCCCGTTGGCACGATGACGTCCTTGTCGAGATCCGCAGCGACTTCGAGGACATCCCGGTCGGGATGGTCCTGCACGGGACGCCGCAACTGGCGGCGGGAGACTTCGACGGTGACGGGCGGACGGACCTCGCCGTCGGCGTGCCGGACTCGTACTACGCGTCGGACCCGCAGGAAGCCGCCGCGTCCGAGGGAACGGACCCCGGCACCCACCAGGTGTACGTCTTCCGTGGCGCCGGCGAGATGAACCCGGACGCCCCCGAGCCCGAGCGTCAGGTCTACGTCATGGGGTCGACCGACAGGCCGTTCAACGGCAAGACGGCCCAAGCGGCCGACTCCATCGTGGGGGCGGAATCGACCGAAGGCGACGGCTTCGGCCACCTGTGCCTCTCCCCGAACGTCGACCTTGACGGCGACCGCGTCAGCGATCTGCTGATCGGCGCGCCGCTGGCGAAGGTCACCACCGCCGTGGACACGACCGGCTCGCCCGAGGCCGGGGATGCCGCGGCCGGACGCGTCTACGTCGTCTACGGCAGCCCTCGCCAGGTCGACTATCCTGCGACCGGCACGACGTGGCTGACCAACCGCGACGTGCCCGGCAGCGGGCTGTATCTCGTCGACTCGCCCACCGGCCAGCCGTTCCGCTTCTCGGACAACCTCTACGGAACGGGCGCCGTTGCCTTCGATTTCCCCGCCGACGCTGAGCGATTCCAGGTCCCCGAGGACCACGGCCTGTGGACGCATAACGCCGACACGGGCAGGTTTGACGTCGATCCAGGCGGGAGCGCCGCCGTGGCGGTCTATCCGGTGCCCGACGAGCTTGCACCCGATCTCCATGTGCGCTCCGTTATGCGGATATCGGCTCGCCAGGACCTTTTGCAGAACAGCTACATCCTCTTTGATTACCACAGCCCCACGGAGTTCAAGTTCGCGGGTATCAACCTGACTCCACCCCTTCCCTACGACGAGGGACCAAGATGGGAGATAGGCCGGTACACCGCCGACGAGTGGCAAGTCGATCAGTTCCTTCCCGCGCCCTCCGGGCTTTCTCTCGGACAGCCGTACGACGTGCAACTGCTTATATCCGGCTCGCACGTGCAGCTTCTCGCCGGACCCACTGACGGAGAACTGGCCGAACTCCTGGCCTACGACTATGGCGCCTATGTCAATCAGGGCGATGTTGGCCTCGGCACGAACAACTCGCTCGCCGCCTTCGACGACTTCTCCCTCACCGAGACCGAGCGGTGGTGCCGCTTCGACACGCTCGGGGACGGGCAGATCGGCAACCAGATCGAGCTGCGCACGATCGACGGCGACGTCGAGGCGGTCTCCCGCCCGGCGACGCAGCACACGTGGTCGACGGCCACGATCGTCGAGCTGTCCGACACGCTCAGCCGCCCGGAGGTCCGCGTCCTCGACGAGAAGACCTTCGTGCCCGCCGGCGACGGGACGTACCAGGCGGCCGACCCCGAGCCCAAGCTGATTGTCGGCGGGACCGACAACAGCCTGGCCGTCGTCGAGGTGGACCTCTCTTCGTTGCTGTCTTACGTGGAGACGCCGACCGACATCCTGTCGGTGTCCCTCGAGTTGGGGTACGCCCTCGGCGGACAAGTGCAGGACGGCCACATCCAGGTGGACGTGCTGGACGACGAGGCCGACGTGCAGGCCACGCCCGAAGACGCCGCTGGCAGCGCACTGCACTTCCGCCAGGCCGACCACGCACCGGCGTCCTACGAAGGACAACTGGACGCAGCCGTCGGGGAGGCGACGGACTACATCCCCTCGTTCGACCTCACGCAGGAGATCTGCGATGCGCTCGCCTCCGGCCGCACACGGCTGACGCTGCGCATCCGGGCGATCAGCGGGTTCGACCAGCACGCCCTGAACATCACGAAGCTCGGCGACCTCGACGCCGCCAACCCCTCCCGCCTGGAGATCACCACCGCGACGCGCTACGGGGCCGTCGCGGACGTGTACGACCTCCAAGGCCGGCTCCTCGCCGAAGGTCACGCCATCGCCGATATGCGCAGCTTCGAGGCCGGGGCGTTCCTCATCCGCGTGTACGACCCGCTCGGACAGCCCGACCACACGCTGTACGAGCCGAGCTACCTACGGGCCGTCGGGCTCGACTACGCCCTCCAGATCGACCCGCCCAAGGTCGGCGACTTTCACCCCCCGAGCGACCAGGACGAGATCGACGGCGGGGCGGGCGATGACGAGATCCACGGCAATCAGTATGTGGACCGGCTCTACGGCAGTTACGGCCTCGACGCCTTCGCCGCCGAGCGGCTGGAGATCCGCGACATGTGGTTCGTCACCGGCAACTCGCTGTACGACCTGCCCGATCCCGCTTCGCGGCCGGCCTTCGCCGCCGGCCCCGACGGCCAAGCCGGCACGGACGACGACCGCAACGAGCGCTACTGGCCCGGCCGGACCGCCGACGGCGGATACAGCTTCGGCCTGGCCGAGGTCGACCTTGCTGACGCCCCCGCGACCGGCCAGGAGAGCAGCGAGATCGCCGGGCCGAACGACTTCGAGGTCGCGTTCAACAACGCCGACCTGGAGCTTCTCATCGCCCACGAGCTGGGGCTGACCAACCGCAACCCCGATGGCAAGCTCCAGCCGCTGCGCGATCTGCGGGCGACGGACATGGCCGGGCTGGTGGAACTCGACGCCAGCTACATGGGCATCACAGACACCCTCACGGATCCCCGCGTGCTCGGGCTGGAAGGCATCCAGTACGCGACGAACCTGGAGTACCTCTCCCTGGCCGGCAACCAGATCGCCGACATCTCCCAGCTCGAGCCCGGCATCCGCCTCGACCACGAGTCCGAGGGCGAGTTGGGCCTGCGAAACACCCGCTTCCTTGACCTCGATTTCAACCCGCTGGTTGGCGGCCCCGGCCAGGGCTACCCAGCCCGGGAGATGGACCCACTGGAGGCATTCCGTCAACTGCGGACTCTGGAGTTTCTCAGCGTCGACGACCTGCTCCTAGCCCCTGCCGGCGCTGCCGCGTGCAGCGGGGCGCAGTTGAAGGCGCTCGCCGATCATCCTGGCTATCCCGCATCCATCACGACGAGCAGACAGGTTAGCCTTTCGGGTAACAGGCTCGACTTCTCGGCAAATGCGGACCCCGCGGCCCACGACATCCTCTATCGCCTGCCGATCGCAGAGCCTGGGACGATGGAAGGTGAGCTCGATGTCAAGCTTACACTGGAATGGGACGAGCTGAGTGACGGCCAGATTGCTCCATTCGTTGGCGTATCCGACGGCGCAACAATAGTGTCTGTGAAGCTGGACGCCGGTGGCGATCCGATTCTCCAATCCTCCGGCGATCTTGAGGATACCTACCAGTTGCCCCCGTTTTGCCACAAGCATGGGCAGTTGGAGGACACCGGCGCTCCGGCGTACGAGGTCGAATTGACGATCGGAGACGACGGGTGTATCGAGAAAGCGCTCGTCCGAAGAGGCGCCAGCGTGGTCTCTTTGGAGGGATTCCCAACCGAGTTCGATCTCGCAAGCCGACTGGACGTCGTGCTCCTGGGGGAGAATGCAGACAAGGCGTATCGCATCAAGTCAATGGGCGTGTCGGGCGGCGCCGGCATGGGCTTGCCGCCAGCCTATGATCTGGCCCACTTCGGCGGCCTCACCAACCTGCGGTGGCTCAGTGCCGTTAACCTGGGCATCGAAGACGATCCGGCCGACTCGACCGACGGCGTCGAGCCGCTGACCTCGCTGGGCGAGCTGGAGTACCTGTACCTCAAGGACAACGAGATCGTCCACGTTCGGCCGCTCGCGGGGCTGGAGAAGCTCAAGTGGCTCGAGCTCCGCAACAACCACATCGAGAGCATCGACAGCCTGCTCGGCCAGACGATCATGGACGGGGCGGGCGAGATCCACGGGACGAAGTGGGACGACTGGAACGGTGATGGCGTTCGCGATCCCGAGGAGCCGGGCCTGGAGGGCTGGGAGGTCTACCTTGACCTGAACGCCAACGGCCGATACGACGACGGCAGTGACATCGTCACCACGACCGGCCCCGACGGCGGTTACTCGTTCAAAGGTCTGGCCCCCAGCACGTACACTGTCGCGGAGCGGGGACAGGACGGTTGGGAACAGACCTATCCGAGGTTGGACGCAGCACTCAACGAGGGCTGGATCGGTGTCGTCACCGTTGGCGATCCAAGCAACGTTGACGACGACACGTGGCACGGTAGTGTGGACTACGTCTACAACATCGGCAAGTACGAGGTCACGAACGCCCAGTACGCCGAGTTCCTCAACGCCGTGGATCCCGCGGGAGAGAATGCGCATGGCTTGTACAACGAGAATATGGGCAGCACCAGCAAGCACGGAGGTATCAACTTCGACGGCGCTCTTCCCAGCGGCTCGAAGTACCAAGTCCGACTTGACCGCGGCGACAGGCCGGCAAACTACGTGAGCTTCTGGGACGCCTGCCGCTTCGCGAACTGGTTGCACAACGGTCGGGGCAGCAGCGACACGGAAACGGGAGCGTACACGCTCACGCCAGAGGGTATCGCCAACAACACCATCACCCGCAACCCGGGATACAAGTGGGCGGTGACCAGCGAAGATGAATGGTACAAGGCGGCCTACTACAACGGGCGAAGTGGCGTGTACTACGACTACCCGACCGGTAGCGACGTGGCCCCAACGCACGAGGACCCGCCCGGCACCGATGTGGTAAACGGCTCCGCCAACTACTATGGCCGCGACGTCCTGACTGACGTCGGCGCTTACATAGGCAAGCCCTCCGATAGCCCCTATGGTACTTTCGACCAAGGCGGCAACGTGTGGGAATGGAACGAGACCGCCAGCGGGTCATCTCGTGGCTTGCGAGGCGGTTGGTTCGCAGCCACAGGAGAACCAGGAGAGCTAGAGCTGCGGGCCTCTTACACCACCGAGGATCCGGCGGGATACGAGGACTTCCATATCGGCTTCCGGATCGTGAGTTTTCCCGGCCCAGGGGAGGCCCACACAGTCATGCTTGGCGCTGGGGAGGTCAGAACCGGCATCGACTTCGGGAACCACGGCCTCGGTGAGATCAGCGGGACTACGTGGAGCGATGAGAACGCCAACGGCGTGCAGGACGAGGGCGACGAGGGCCTGGGGGGTTGGGATGTCTATCTGGACGTGAACGAAAACGGCGAGCATGACGAGGGCATTGACATCCTCACTACGACAGGACCAGACGGGGCGTATTCCTTCACGGGCCTCGCGCCCGGCACGTACGCGGTCACGGAGATCGTGCGGGAGGGGTGGGAGAGGACGTACGGGGGAAGCTACTCGACGATTTACGCGAACGGCTTCGAGAATGCGCTCGATCCGCTTGCAGAATGGTCGTGCGTGAACACGGGGTCGCAATCGCCGGACGAGGCTGTAAGGGAGGACACCCCCGGGACGGCAGATCACCCAGCGGATGGGTTCCTCGGCCGATTCTGCAACAACGATGCCACGCTGACGTTGTCTGACGTTGCCCCGCATCGTAGCGTGTGTGTTGCGTTTGACCTGTACATCATTGCCTCCTGGGACGGGAATAACACAGATCATGGCGAGGACGTTTGGAGGTTCTCTGTAGAAGGGGTAGGCACGCTCCTTGACACGACCTTCGCAGAGGACTATGGGTGCACAAGTCCTGGGCAGAAGTATCCCGATGGCGACAACAATCTGCCCCGCACGGGCGCCAGCGAAAGCGCGACGCTTGGCTATGCCCGAGAGGATTCTGTCTACAAGCTTGACTTCACATTCGAGCACTCCAATAGTCAGCTTCAGCTTGTGTTTTCCGCTGATAACTTGCAGGAGGAAGACAAGGATAAGCAGGTCCTTGAGGACGAAAGCTGGGGCATTGACAACGTAGTCGTCGTCGTGGATACGGAAGCGCATAGGTTGACGCTCGGGGCGTCCGAGGTGCGGACCGGTATCGACTTTGGTAACCACGAATCCTCCACCCCTACCTCTCTTGACGAGGATCCCGCCGGAAGCCCACAAGGGCAGGAATTCCCCAGCGAGCAGGAAGAGGAGCCGCTGACGGGCGCGAGCTGGGTCGGGGGCCAGAACCCAAATGCCTTCGGCGGCGACTACCGGATCCTCCCCAAGGAAGGCGCTGGAGGCGAAACCGCCTATGAATTCACCGGGCTCGAGCCGGACACAACGTACAGCGTCCTGGTCACCTGGCCGGCGCACGAGAGCCGGACGTACCAGGCCCAGTACGTCGTGGATCGGGGCGAAGGCACGCCGATCGCCAAGGACGCCGTCACCGGGGAGCTCCTGGACAGGACGGTCAACCAGCGCTTCAAGCCCTCGGCCGGCAACTACCTGGGCGGCCGGCCGTGGGAGCTTCTGGGGGAGGTCGAGGTCGACAGGACTGGGCGCATCCGTGTCAGGTTGACCGGCGGCCCTGTGGGCGACGACGGCCTCCTCACCGGCAACCTCGCCGCCGACGCAGTTCGCCTGGAGCGCGCCGTCCTGCCGCATCTGACGACGCTCGACCTATGCGGCAACCCCCTCGGCAAGGCGGCCTACGAGTACGTGCTGCCGGAGCTGGTCGATGGGTACCTGCCGGATGGGTTGCAGCCCCCGGCCGGGCGGCCGGGCGAGGATGACCCGGACACGCCCTTCGTCGAGTACGCTCCGCTGGCCGACCTGCCCGACACGGCGCTGGTCGAGGGCATTGCCCTGGACGCCTCGGCCGGGCCGAGGGTCGCCTTCGTCGAGCCGGAGGGCGAGGTCTCATACCCCGTCTCCCACATCGACGTGACCTTCGACGCCCCCGTCGCGAGTCTCACGTCTGAGGACATCTTCCTCGGGCGGGGACAGGTCAAGGCAGTCGAGCACGCCGCGGGCAACACGTGGCGAATCGTCCTCGAGCGGCCGCTGACGGAGGGAAGCTGCTACCTTGCTGTCGACCTCGATGCTCCGTCTCCCGCGGAAGCTCCTGCGGCGGCGGACCACCCGTCCGGCAACGACGGCCTGGGCGAGATACATGGCGTGAAGTTCCACGACCTCGACGGCGACGGTCTCCAGGGCCCGGCCGAGCCGGGGCTGGAAGGGTGGATCATCTACCTGGACTTGGGCCAAGACGGGCGGCGTGATCCCGACGACCCATGGACGACGACCGCTGGTGACGGCAGCTATGTCTTCACCGGTCTGGAGCCTCGCACATACGAGGTGGCGGAGGTGCCACAGCCAGGCTGGGACCAGACATGCCCTGCTCAACCTCCTATCTCTCCCACGTTCCGTAATGAGTCAGCCTTCAAACGTGCTGTTCGCCCCTGGACGCTTGAGAGTTTCGAGTTGCTGGATCCCGGGGGGTACGTCGAGATCGAGACTGACTACTTCACCCTTACCCACGAGGGAAACTCATGGGAAGTGCGGCAGGAGGATCCGAGAAGGACGCACGAGGACATGTGCCTCCTCGTCTCGTACCAAGGTAAAGGAACGCTTGTGTTCGATTTCCACTCGCCTATCCATTCGTTCGGTATCAACATCGTTGACTTTGCCAATGGCTGTGCTGGGAAGTTATCGCTCGCCTACGATGACGGAGAGCCCCTCACCATAAAGAACGTAACGGACGATTATGGGATAGGCAGGACGGAGGAGTTGTTCTTCGGCGTTGTCAGCGTGGACCGGTCGTTCACCCGGGTTGAGATCACTGCAACGAGCAGCAGCGATGGCATTTTCTATGATGAGGTGTACTTCACTCTGGAATCCGAGGAACCGCTCACCGGGCGTCACCTGGTCGAGATTGGATCCGATGGGGGCCTTGTCGAAGGGGCAGACTTCGGCAACCGGGACACACGCTTTCCGGAGACCCCGACGTTCTCCGTCTCTCTTCGGGCGTCGGGCATCTACGGAACGAAGTATGACGACGCTGACCACGACGGTGAGCGCGATCCGGGCGAGCCCGGCATCGAAGGCTGGACGCTGTTCCTGGACGCTAACGGAGACCAACTCTACACGCCCGGCGAGACGGTGACGGTCACGGATGCGTACGGCAACTACTCGTTCACGGGGCTGGAGGCGGGGGTGGAGTACCATGTCGTCGAACAGCAGGACGATGCCTGGTTTCAGACCTATGGTGGGCCAGAGCCGATGGTGAGCGAGGTGGTCGACCTGCTGGACGGCAGCGGAAGCTCAGAGCCGCGGGACCTCGTCGTACTCGGCGACGCCGTTTACTTCAGTGCGTTCGGCGGCGAGACGGTCGGCAGGCAGCTCTGGGAGTATGACGGTGGCGCCGCGACGCGCCTGACGACCATCAACCTCGGCGCGGACGGCCTGGACCCGCGCGAGTTGGTTGTACTGGGCAGGCTGCTCTACTTCACGGCCGACGACGGCACGAGCGGGCGGGAACTCTGGAAGTACGACCCCGCAACCACCACCGCGAGCCTTGCAGCCGACGTCCGCGCCGGCGCGGAGGGCTCCGCAGCGACCGGATTGACTGTCCACGCCGGCGAGGTGTATTTCACTGCCGACGACGGGGTCAACGGGCGGTCCATCTGGCGGTATGATCCCGCGGCGAAGACCGCCACGCGCGTCGTGATGCCTGGAGTTGCGCCCGCTGCCGAGTCGGAGTTCGCGTCCGACGGCTCCATCCTGTACTTTGTTGGCAGCAGCGTGGCTACGGGGCAAGAGGTGTGGCAGTGTGACGGCGAAACGGTATCTCTACTGGACGATCTCTACACTGGCGCCGCCGGCTCGGAGCCAGTCGGGCTGGCGGTTCTGGGAGATGATCTGATCTTCTTCACGTCACGCGATGCGCCTCCCATCGCGGGCGGCTATACATGGCAATACTACGAGGCCAACGGCCATACGTATGCATATACCCATACGATAGGCTCATGGCACGACTGCCAGGCCGAGGCGGATGCTGCCGGTGGTTATCTCGTGACAATCAATGACGCCGCTGAGGACGAGAAGTTGCGAGAGATGTTCAGCTACATGAGTGGCGGCCATTGGGTGGTGATCCATGGGTGGATAGGGCTGAACCGCCATGGTGATGATCAGCAGGCTCCAAGCTCTGGGGTTGATTGGGAGTGGGTGAATGGGGAGCCTGGTGGCTACTGGAACTGGCATAAGTCACCACCCCCAGAGGGGCAAGGGGACCACGGTGTCTATCACGTCACCTCGAATAACTACTACTGGGAGGCCGCGGATGACCCGACGGCGTATTGGGGGATAATTGAATATGGGTATGGGCCCTCGATGTGGCGCTACGGAGACGCCGGATCTGAGCGCGTTGCATTCTGGACCGACGAGGGGGGAGCTCCTCAGGAGATGGCACGTGTCGGCGACGCGCTGTACTTCCCGGCCGAGGACGACACGTTGGGGCGGGAGCTGTGGCGGTTCGACGGCGCGTCGGTGTCGCTGGTAGCGGACATTGTCTCGGGCCCCGACAGCTCTGCGCCGACGGAACTGGCGAATCTGGACGGCGAGCTGTTTTTCGCGGCGACGCACCCAAACTACGGGGAGGAACTGTGGCGGTTTGACGGGCGATCGGTGTGGCTGATGGCCGACGTAGTGCCCGGGCTGGAGGGGTCGAGCCCAGCCGAGATCACGCAGTTCGGGAACGCCATCCTCGTGAGCGCCACGGATGCGGAGAACGGCCGCGAGCTGCACGTTCTCACGCCCTCGACCAGAGGTTACTACAGCATCACGCTGACGGGGGATCAGGGGTGCGTCGGGGCGGACTTCGGCAACTACCAAGTCCTGAACGCCGGTGCGGATGCGAGAGTCCTCGAGGGCGAGACGTTCGCACGAACGGGCAGGCTCGATCCGCTGGCAGAGGGGAGCTGGAAGGCGTGGGTGGACTACGGCAGTGGGTTCGCGGAGCTGACGCTGATCGAGGACGGGGAGGGCGGGTACACGTTCGGTCTGAGCAAGCGCTACGACGATGCCCCAGGTCCGTACACGATCACAGTCGCTGCCACGGACGAGCCGGCGACGGTCGATCCCCAGGACGGGACGCTTCAGACGGCGCAGGGCGCAGCGGTCTACACGGATACCGTCGACGTCTTCGTACAGGACCGCGTGCCGGAGCTGCTGCTCGTTCCGGTGACGGCCAAGCCCGTGGAAGGCGTTGCCTTCGAGTTCGAGAGCCACATCCCCGCAGGAGATCCGCTGAGCGGAACACTCGCGTACGGCGACGGGACCGAGGAGGCCCTGCCGGACCTGTCGGCGGGGACATTCGCGAAGAGCCACGCCTACGCCGACGAGGGCACGTACACGATCACGCTGACGGTGACGGATGACGAGGAGAATGAGGTCACGGCTACGCTGGCGCTTGAGGTGTACAACGCGGCGCCGCGAGCAGATTTGTTCCACGTCACGGTTGAAGGAGCGCCGGGATCGGCCGACGTGGCGGCGGGAGGAGCGCTCGAGGAGATCGTGGGGGGCGAAGACACGCACCGCCTCGTCGAGGGCGACGTGGTGTCCGTGACGGCCGGCAGCGACTTGGACGGCCTGGCGTGGCAATGGACAGTCGTTCCCGAGGCGGCGGATCTCATGGGCGATGCGAGCGAGACGGCATGCTTCGGCATCGTGGACGACGGGACGTACACCGTTGGCCTGCTCCTGAGCGAAGAGGCGGCGGACGACGTAGTCGCCGTCAGTTACGAAGACGGGACAATCACGCTCGCCGGAGACCGTCGGCTGACGTACGGCTTCGACGGCGCGTTGGTCCTGCTGAGCGGCAATGCCGGGGATCCCGACGGGCTGCACGAAGTGGCGCCCGCGGGCGTCTTCTACGACGCGGCGACGGACTCGACGACGATCGCGGTCCTGGCTTTGCCGGCGACGGTTGACCCGGCGGACGCCGACGACACGCTTGCCGTCGCGACACACGCGGAGTTCGCCATCGACCCGGCCAACGCCGCCCCGTCCGTGGATGCCGGCCCGGACATTGGGGCGGCCGTGGAGGGCCGGACAGTCGAGTTCCTCGGCAGCTTCACCGACCCCGGCCTGCTGGACACGCACACGATTCAGTGGGACTTCGGCGACGGGACGACCGCCGAGGACACGCTGACGCCCTCGCACACCTACGAGGACGACGGCAGCTACACGGTGACGCTGACGGTCACCGATGATGACGGGGGCGTGGGCACGGACACGCTGAGGGTCACCGTCGCCAACGTTGCCCCGGCGTTCACGAAGCCGGTAGCGGGTCCGACGACGGCGGTCGAGGGGCAGTTAGTGGGCTTCACGGCCGAGGCGACGGACGTAGCCGACGTCCTGACGTACGAGTGGGACTTCGACTACGGCGACGGCTCCGCCGGGTTCACTGCTGAGGCCGCAGGCAGTTCGGTCAGCCATGCCTTCGGCAACGAGGGTACGTACGTGGTGGCCGTGTGGGCTAATGACGGCGCACCCGGCGAGCAAGTCATCGCCACACACACCATCGAGGTCGCCAACGTGGCACCCCGGAGCCTCGTGATCGCGGGGCCGGAGTCGGGTACCGAAGGCGTTGGGATCGACCTTGCGGGTGCCTACGAGGACCCCGGCGCGACCGACTCGCACACGTACTGCTGGGAGGTCGTCAGCGACAACGGCGACGTGATCGCGCCGGCGGACGGAGCGGTGAGCACTCCGGGGGAGGTCCCCGGCTTCAGCTTCACGCCGGCCGACGAGGGAACGTACCAGGTGCGGCTGACGGTATCGGACGGCGCGGCCGCGAGCACGCGGCTGCGTCGGATCGTCGTGTCGAATGCCGCTCCCCAGGATCTGGCGCTGACCGGCAATGAACCGCGGAGTCCCGCCGAGGCGTTCGTGCTTGAGGGCACGTTCGCGGACGTCCCGGCCGACAGCCACACGGCCACGGTGGATTTCGGCGACGGCACGTCGATGCCGCTGGCGGTCAGCGGGAACGGCTTCACCGCTCGACATCTCTACGAGACGCCGGGCAGCCACGATGTGTGGGTATCAGTACGGGACGACAGCGGCGCCGAGGTCTCGCAGCCGCACGAGGCGCCCGTCGGGGGCCTGGCTGTCCTCGATGTGTCACCGGATGGGGTCCACGACGCCGCGGTGGCCAAGGCGACGATCAAGTTCAGCGGGCCGGCCTATGGGTTCGACAAGTCGGACCTGGCCTTCTCCCTCGACGGCCAACCGATCACGATGACGGGACTCCAGCGACTTGTCACGATCGACGACAACACCACGTGGGAGCTCCGAGGGCTGTCCCTGCTTCCGGCCCGGGACGGCACGTACACGCTAACGGTGAACGCCGACGGCTCGAGCATCGTCGACGGTGACGGCAGCCCCCTCTTCAGCGATGCGGGAGGGTCCTGGACGCTCGACACCACGCCTCCGGTGGTGACGCTGGCGGCACGCGTGACTAGGGACCCGACGCCCTCGCTCTGGGGGACGATCGATGACGGCGGCGCGACGATCCAGGTAACGGTCGACGATGTGCATTACCATGTTGCCAGGAACAATGGCGACGGTACATGGACCTTGGCGGACAACACGGTCGCATCACTGGCAGACGGAACATACGATGCATATGTCATCGCAACGGACGCGTTCCTGCGTGAGGGAGGAGCCGCGGCCGAGTTGACCATCGATACGGCGGCGCCCGTTGTGACGATCGCGGCCGCGGAGGCGCAGGACAGAACTCCGGAGTTGGCCGGCGCGATCAGTGAGCCGGGCGCCGAAGTCACCGTCTCGTTCCGCGGCGACGAGACGAGCAGGTCCTACGCAGCCACGAACCACGGCGATGGGACGTGGACGCTGCCGGCGAGCACGATCGGGGAGGCCCTGCTGGCCGGCATATATGACGTGCAGGTCACGGCCGTCGACGCGGCGGGGAACTCGGGCACGGATACCGTCACCGCGCACCTCGGCCCGCCCATGGTGAAGCAGGCGGTCCGCAACGACGGGGCGAACGCGCCCAACGAGCTGACGTCTCTGGCGCTGACGTTCAGCGACGACGTGGGCGACACGCTCGGGCCGAACGACCTGTCGCTCTGCAACAACTCGACGGGAGAGGCCGTGGACATCTCGGGACTGGGGGCGCGGTACTTCACCTATGACGAGGAGACGTTCACGGCGAGGTGGGACCTGTCGACGCTGTCGTTCGATCCGGGCATCCACACGGCGTCGATATCGACCGTGGGCGTGGAAGATGCGTACGGCCGGTGGTTGGACGGTAACGGCGACGGCAAGGCCGACGGCACTAACGGCGATGATTACGAACTGGTGCTGGTGGTGGCCATGCCGGGTGATGCCGACGGCGACGGGAAGGTCGCGCGCGGCGACTTCGTCGCCCTTCGGCAGCACTTCGGGCAGGCCGACGCGCGGTGGATCGATGGCGACTTCGAGGGCAACGGCACAGTCGACGTGCATGATTACGTCACCCTCAAGCGGAACATAGGCGTGGAGCTGTCTTCCGAGCCGGCGCCCGCGCCGGCGGCTGGACCGACCGGCGAGGCCGACTATGGCACGCCGGCAGGGCTCGTCGAGGCACCAGCGGCCGAGCCTGTTGCCACCAGTGCGCCCGCAGCGGAGGACGACGCCGAGATGCCCATGGATCTCACGCCAACATCGCCTGAGCGTGTGGCACCGGAAGTGCCGGCAATCGCCACCGGCAGTGAGCACGGCCATGTGTTGGGGTCGCCGAGCCAGATCCACCCACTGTCGACGTCGCCTGTGCCGCTCGTAGTCGAGGCGTCGGTGGATATCCTGGCCACGGCATCAGCGCAGTCGACGTCGGAGGGCGAGTTCGTGACGGCGTCCGAGGAGATGGCGGGCATCGAGGCGCCCAAGGAGGCCGACGTGGCGTCTGCCCACGGTGACGAAGATGGCGGGCTGTTGGATGTCCTCTCGTTGACAAGGCTCGCGCCACTGACCGTGCCGGCGCTGTGACACATCGTCGTGGCATTGGCCCCAATCGCCATTCGCCGGTGCATCGCTACATGTGCCTCGGCGCGGAGGACCTGTTCGCCCGTGACACCGAGGAACCGGAGTGGGTCCGTTGGCTGTGCCGATCACCGTTCGGCGGCCTTGGCATTAGTACTTTTTTCATCAGCACTTGGAACATCCGTCGCGGCATTCGGCCGGCACGTCACCGGTTCCGGCACCGGGGCCCCCGCAGGAGTTGTATCTATTTGCCATTTCAAGCGATTAAGACCCGCGGCGTCCAGGTTTGTAAAGCGGTGGTTGTGGGTTCGATTCCCTCCGCTGGCTTGCCCTGAGCGAAGTCGAAGGGCTTGACAGGGGTTGCCAACTCGCCACAACTCACCGGACGGGGCCCAGGTTCTGACGGAG
>Ga0114922_10000393_pt1 | contig 42054 bp, 39 predicted proteins | sample AartaG_FD_100975 | JGI IMG/M metagenome (GOLD analysis project Ga0114922, IMG submission 100975) | Deep subsurface microbial communities from Aarhus Bay to uncover new lineages of life (NeLLi) - Aarhus_00045 metaG | ecosystem: Environmental > Aquatic > Marine > Oceanic > Sediment | place... | reverse complement strand
TAAGTGGGTGTTTTCACCCTTCTCCCAATGTGCAATTGAGAGATCAATCGCAGTATGAATCGATTCCTCCTGGCGAGGCTCACCAGTATATACGTTCAGCCCCCCCTCGCATGCGCCTGCAAGCCGGTCGAAGAAAGGGCGGCGGTACGCCGGCAGCACCCTCTGCTGCAACGCAAGTTTTCCTTTAAACATAAATTTACTCATGGCTCAGCGTTTCTCTTCGATTGGTTTGTCTGGCTGTTTCACTTTCGAATACTCTCAATGCAATAAGCGTAAGCGCATGAGGCGCGTTGCTAAATCCACCCGAAGGCTTCCAGGTACCCATCGACCATCTTATCCAGCCCAAGATTCGCCTCTGCATAAGATCGGGCACCCGCTCGGTAACGCCCCTGGTCCTCAAGCACACCGGCCGCCGCCTGGGCCAGGGCTGAAAAATCCGGGGTGTCAAGCTGCCAGGACTCTCCGCCATAGGGGACAATTACCCCCGCTCCAGTACCCACCAACTCCTTCAACGCACCTGTGTCGAAAGCCGCGACAGGCAAGCCGCAGCCTAAGGCTTCGATCACAGCATTTGGACAGGCTGGATGGATATCGGCCGCGAATAGCAGATGCGCGGAACGATCCACCGTGGGGATTTGATCCGGTGGCACCAAGCCCGGCCAAAGAATGGGAATCTCCGCCGTTTTTTGCACCCACTCCCGGACCGATGACGACACTTGCCCCACAATCATCAACTCAATCGATAACATCGTTCTCTTGGCGATTTGCGCAGCCAGACTGATGGCGTGTTCTACACCTAGTTCATATCCTCCACCTAATCGCCCTTCCACGACGAGTAGTCTGTAGCGATCGTTGGGGCGGTCGTGGGGACCATCAGGCGAATAGCGATTTAGGTCCACCCCGTTATGAACTACCCAATACGGCTTTGTGACCGGTCCATATACCCTCTCCCACCAATCAAACACAAATTCGCTCTGATAGATCACGCCCGTTGCAATACGTTTTCGAATGAAGGAGAGCAACGCATTCGCCGTCTCCGAACGCAGATAATGACGGTATCCTGTGCGTCGCTTGCGGTGAATCCAATTCATCCCATCAAGCCGCTGGATCACCGGCACCCCGCGACGCCGTGCACCCCAGAGGTCGCTCACTTTTCGCGTACCGCCTACAACGAGCACACCATCATAGGACCCGTCGCGCAAATCGAAACAGACCGATATCCCACGCTCATGGAGGGCTTTGACCATTTTCGCCTGGAACGAGACCATCCCTCCCACACCGGACACCTGGGGAACGATGCACAGACGGGGGGAAGACCGATTTTCGCCTGCCGATGCTGTCTGTTGGGGGTCCATTTTTCTAAAGAATGTCGGCTTCGGTTTTGCGTTTCAAGCCGGTGTTTTCCTCACTCACGATGTCCAACTCGACGTGCGGGAACGCCAGCCCAGATCTCGCCTGGCTCTGTGGATTCGAGCAGCACAGCATTTGCACCAACGATCGTGCCTTTCCCAACGCGTAAGATTCCATCGCCTCCGAGGACCTTAGCTCCCGGCGAAAGGATCACTTCGTCATCAACAAATATGGCCTTGAACGCCGATTCATTAATTGGTAAGTGAATATCAGCGCGTCCCAGAGTCACTCCAGGATAAATCTTCACTCCATCACCTATCTTCGTGTTGGGGTGGATGACGACACCAAATCCCCCGTGCACCAGGGTGAAGTCCTTCCCGAATTCGACCGATCGTGGGATCTCTACACCCATCAGCTTCAGGACATAATACGCAAACACGCCGATCACTGGCACTTCACGGGCATATACAAGAGCGCTGTAAAAATCTCGTCGCGCCATAATTTATTCCATTCGAAAACCAATCGTATGCCAAGCTGATTAAGATGAGATGATGTCATTCTCAGAAGCGGAGCGATGACTCACCACAACCATGATGACTAAACGCTAGGATGGATAGTCTAACAGGGCCTGGACGATTCGCTCCGCTGCATGGCCATCCCCAAACGGGTTGACCGCCTGTGCCATTACCCGATGGGCTTCAGGATCATCCAGCAGCTTACTTGTCTCCGAGACGATTTTATTCGAGTCAGTCCCAACCAGACGTGCAGTCCCCGCCTGAACAGCCTCTGGGCGTTCCGTCACCCGGCGCAGGACGAGCACCGGCGTGCCAAGCGCTGGCGCCTCTTCCTGGAGCCCACCAGAATCCGTAAGCACCAGGTAAGCCCTTTTCATAATATGGGTCATCGGAAGATAATCCAGAGGTTCCGTTAAAGTCAAATTTGGGATGCCGCTCAGCGTTCTATGGGCTGGTTCATGCACGTTTGGATTCGGATGCACCGGGTATACAAGGTGCACATCCTCACGATAGCGTTCGGCGATCTCGCGCAACGCTTCGAAGATCTGCTCCATTGGTTCACCAAAATTCTCGCGGCGATGCGCGGTCACGAGAATAAGCCGCCTGTCCTCCGGGATGGTTTGAAATACAGGGTGGTCAAAATCATAGGGTCGCTCCACGATCTCATAGAGGGCATCGATAACAGGGTTGCCGGTGACGACGATGCTCTCGGAGTTCACACCCTCATGCAGCAGATTGTCCCTGGCTTGTTCCGTTGGCGCAAAGTGGAGATCGGCGACCACTCCGGTCACCTTGCGGTTGACCTCTTCCGGAAACGGCTGCCATTTATCGCCCGTGCGCAAACCCGCCTCGACGTGACCAACGCGAACGTGATGATAAAAAGCGAGCAATCCGGCTGCCATCACAGTCGTCGTGTCGCCCTGCACCAGGACCCAATCCGGCTGTACATCGCGTACGATTGTGTCCAACCCCTGGATCACTACGGCCGTTAGGTCCGGAAGGGATTGATCCGGTCGCATTAAATCCAGGTCAAAATCCGGGGTAATCGCAAATAAATCAAGCACCTGGTCTAACATCTGTCGGTGCTGCGCCGTGACGCAAACCAGGGATTCTACATCCTGGGTGACGGAAAGCCGGTTGACCACCGGCGCCATCTTGACCGCTTCCGGTCGCGTCCCAAAGATCGAAAGGACTTTCAATCGGCCATCAGTCATTATCTTTCCCAACCCCGAGGACCTCAATTTGGAAGCCAGCATCCCGCCAAACCTGACGGTCCCAGGCACCGCATGCATCGATGGCGATTTTGGCTCCGAGGAAACCGGCAACCCATTTCGGGTCGAGATCGTGAAATTCTTTGTGATCGACGAGCAGGATAATCCCCTCTGAATCCTGAAAAGCATTTTCCAATGATTGTGCGCTGCGCGCACCCTCAACCTCTGCGCCCATTGCAAAGGGCTCGTAAAATACGACCTTTGCGCCTTTCCCAACGAGCGCCCGAACGATCTCAATTGCCGGACTTTCGCGCAGGTCATCTACGTCAGGCTTATAGCTGAGTCCGAGTGCGGTGATCCGCCGTCCTTTCAAATCGCCAAGGGTTTCTTCGACAAGCGCGATTACATTCTCAGGTTGGGCGTCATTCACCTCCCGCGCCTGACGGATGAGCGGCGTTAATTCCGGAGCCCCTTCTACCAGAAACCAGGGATCAACACCAATGCAATGCCCACCGACGCCGGGTCCGGGCTTCAAGATGTTCACGCGCGGATGGAGATTTGCAATATCAATTGCGCGCCAGATGTCCACGCCATAATGCAAGCCTAAACGGGAGAACTCGTTCGCCAACGCGATATTTATATCGCGGTAAGTGTTCTCCATCAGCTTCACCATCTCCGCTGAAGTGGCATCCGCGAGCAGGATTTCCCCTCTCACAAAGAGGGAATAAAGATCCCTTCCCGCCTGCGCGGAGACGTGATTAATCCCCCCGATGACGCGTGCGTTCTCGATCAACTCCTGTATTATTTTCCCGGGAAGGACACGTTCGGGTGAATAGGCCAGGAAGAAATCTTCGCCAGCCTTAAGGCCAGAACGCTCTAGGATCGGCGCCAGCGTATCTACGGTTGTGCGTGGAGGCGAGGTCGATTCAAGCATCACTAGATTGCCCGCTCGCAGATGCGGCACGATCGACTCGGTTGCCGCGACAACATGCTGCATATCGGCTTGCTTTTCCGGAGTGATCGGCGTCGGAACGGCGATGATGAAGGCATCCGCGGGCTCAGGTCGATCCGTTACGCGGAGATTTTCTGAATGAAATGCGGCTTGTACGAGCGTTCGCAGTCCCGGCTCATGAATGTGGATCTCGCCGTTGCGTAAGACTTCAACGACATGCTGATTGACATCCACTCCGACTACCTTCACGCCATGAGTGGCAAACGTGCTCGCCGTTGGCAGGCCAATATAACCTAAACCGAGCACACAAATCTTCTTAAATTCCACGTCTATCCTCCCGACGGACGGGTCTTATTATCCCATGAAACTGAAAAGCCGCTGAAGGCGAACGAGATACGTTTAACCTATGGGAACCCCTTCAAATGCTTTCGCTTCCCCATCGGCGCAGTCTATGCAGAACTTCGTTGTCTACGATCATGCACTCGGCTACACTTTACAGTATAAACACGATAGCCAGCCAGGCATCCTGCGTGTATCCGACGCAGGCTGGAGTGAATATTACGGGTCTCTTCCTAATGTATGGGTTATTTATCTTTCCCCGCCCATCAGATCATTGAGTACTGGCGAGAGAATATCTTTATTTTCCATCATCCATGTATCTCACACTTCCCCCTTCAGGGTACAATTAGCCGGTCAAGAAATCTGATTGCGCTGCGCGGAGGGACCCCCGCGTTTTCGTGCTGAATGAAATCAATAAAACATGGAGTAAAAAATGGCAAAGAACATTGATCACCTCAAAGAACTACTTGGCGTCGTTTCCGATCTTGGATCTGCAAACGCTTTATTGGGCTGGGACCAGCAAACGTATATGCCGCCTGGTGGCGCAGGTGCGCGAGCGATGCAATTGGCCACGCTCAGCCGCCTCGCCCACGATAAGTTCATCAGCGAAGAACTCGGTGAAACACTGGAGCTTGCGAAAGCCGAAGCAGCGGGAATGGATCCTGATTCAGACGAGTTCTGCCTGGTGCGTAAAACGGATCGAGACTATCAGAAAGAAGTCAAGGTCCCATCTGAATGGGTGGGTGAATTTTCGCGCGTGACTGCTCTCGCCCATCAGGATTGGGAGAAGGCCCGCTCCGAGTCGAATTTTTTCCTTTTCGAACCCCGCCTTGAAAAGATTGTCGACTTAAGGCGTCAATATGCTAACTTCTTCCCTCCCTACGACCACGTGTACGATCCGCTTCTGGACGACTTCGAGCCGGGCATGAAAGCCGCTGATGTGAAATCCGTGTTCGCGACACTTCGCCCGCGGTTGATCGCTCTCGTTCAGGCGATCGCGGAGCGGGGCAAGCCCGTCGATGACGCTCCTTTGCATCAGAGTTTCGACGAGAAGAAACAATGGGATTTCGGCATCGATGTGGCCAAAGCCTTCGGGTACGACTTCAATCGCGGTCGTCAGGATAAAGCCGTCCATCCTTTTACAACCGGCTTTGGCACCGGCGATATTCGCATCACCACTCGCTTTGATCCAGAGTTCCTCAACACGGCACTCTTCGGAACTATGCATGAAGCCGGGCACGCCATGTACGAACAGGGAGTCGATCCGAAATTAGATCGCACACCGTTGGGAACCGGCACTTCTCTCGGCGTACACGAATCGCAGTCCCGCATGTGGGAGAACCTGGTCGGGCGTAGCAAGGGATTTTGGTCAGCATATTTCCCGCGCTTGCAGGAATACTTCCCGGATCAACTCGGAGAGACCGATCTTAATGCCTTCTACCGAATGATTAACAAGGTCGAGCGCTCTCTGATCCGCGTCGAGGCCGATGAAGCCACCTACGACCTGCACATCATGCTGCGCTTCGAGCTTGAGGTTTCCCTGATGGACGGCAGCCTCGCTGTGAAAGATCTTCCTGAGGCGTGGGACAAGAAGTTCGAAGAGTTCCTGGGCATCACGCCACCAAATGATGCCGAAGGGGTGCTGCAGGATGTCCACTGGTCAAACGGATACATCGGATACTTCCCCACATACGCTCTGGGGAATCTGGTTGCAGCCCAGCTTTGGAACAAGATTAACGTGGACATCCCTGATATTGATACGAAGATCGCAAAGGCTGAATTCGGCGACCTGCTTGCGTGGCTGCAGGAGAACATCCACCGTCACGGATCGAAGTACGAACCTCTGGATCTGCTCAAACGAGCCACGGGGCAAAGCCTGGATGCGGAACCGTACTTGCAGTACCTTGAGCATAAATTCGGAGAAATCTACGAACTCTAGCGAAGTGGCATGCTAATCTAGTGGGGGGGGCTTTGAAGAACGAACAGACTTTGCCAATCAAGCACGTTATCCAGGAGAGAGATTGGAGCGGCCCGTAATAGCTTCGTGAGTCACTACGCATGCTCAATTCATCCGCTCCCTGGTGCGTGATCATGCAACTAGAGGCTTTGTCAAGCTTAACAAAAGAACTGGGTCTCCGTATACGCATTACGTAGAATGATTAACAAGATGACCACACGCTCCAACCCCCGCTCACATGATGAGAGCGCAATCCTTGCGTGTAAAGCCTCTGTTCCCGGTACTCTCGCTGGGCCTGCGCGGTCAGGGACAACCCTTGGCCTTATCTTGATCTCGCTCGTTCTGACGTCTTGTGTATCAAGAACAGATCCTCCTATGACTGTCATCGCACCGGATCAAGCGGAGGCCACATATTTGGCGCCGCCATTGTCGGATCCCATCGGCGGAGAATCGGTCTTTCCCCCGCTCACCGAAGCAACACCGGCGATCATCATTGAACCATCCTTTCCTGCTCCAACGCCAACCAGCATTCCCCCCTCCGTTAGCGTACCGCTGGAAGAGCTGAGTATTCTCTCGCCAGGTCCAGGTTCAATGGTCAACAGCCCAATCCAAGTCAAGGGTTATGGCGGACCCAGCCTGAACAACCGGGTGCAGGTGCAGTTGATCGGAGAGGACGGTCGCCTGTTATCCAAGGGCTACTCGTTTCTCTACTCATACCCGGGCACACCCGGTCTGTTCTATATCAGGATGCCTTTCGAGTCCCAGTTTGTGGCCGAACGGGCCTGGCTGGAGGTCCGCTCGTTCGACGATATTTTCGGCATTCTCCAACACCTGACGACCGTAGAAGTGACGATTCTCTCAACAGGTAACGACCGCATTTATACTGCCATCCAGGGGGCAGAGAAACTCACCATTTTCCAGCCGCGAGAGGAGAAGGTGATTGCTGGAGGAAGTGTGCTTATCCAGGGCGCAGGGTGGGTCGATCAAGACGTGCCCCTGCGAATCGAGATCATCAACCGTGCCGGCGATATCCTGGGATCTGGTCAGGTGGAACTTGACGCTCCAGCCGTGGGTCAACTGGGTACATTCTCCGTGGAAATCGCGTATCAAACTTTGTATCAACAGTGGGTTCGCATCGGTGTATACGAGCTGCACGACGAAGTCCCTGGTTTGGTGCACTACACAAGTGTCGGAGTCTGGTTGGGACCCTGACAGTGGGCACGAAGAGCGCTCCTGTTTGCGGCACGAACCTTGGAACCGTAACCACAGAGAGCCCGATCATTGCGATGATATAATCTGCACCCTTTAGAGGAAATTGTGGAGACGACACAGGCTTTTCGCCGGCGAACATCACGGATGGTTACATGGCTCACTCGAGCCCTGCTGGCAATTTTCGCGGCTTCACTTGTGCTATTTACTGGCTTCGCACTTTTCCTGCTTGGAACACGGCTATTTCTTTTCAACCGCACCCTCCCCGGCATACATCTTCAAGAAGTTAACCTGAGTGGAATGTCTCAGGAGGAAATCATCGCTGCACTTGACCCGGTTCTAACCTACCCCGAGGACGGTGCCGTTGTGCTCATGGATGCCGATCGGACCTGGATGGCCAAACCGGCGGAACTTGGTGTATCCATTGACCTGCACAAGATCGCCGGGAATGCCCTCGCTGTTGGAAGACAGGGCACCCTCTTCGAGCGCCTTCAGCACCAGGTGGACGCCTGGTATCGGGGCGATGCCATAACCCCCGTAGTTCTCTTCGACCAAGTAGTTGGAGCGTTCTACCTTCAAGCTATTGCCACGGTTGTTGATCAGCCGATGATTGAGGCGGCGATCCAGATCGAGGGCACACAGGTTCTGGTAAGCCCCGGCCAAATTGGGCGCTCCGTCGACGTCCGCGGAACACTTGATGCCCTCAAGGAACCTTTCGGCTCCATGCACGACGCAGTTATCCCTGTTGTGATTGAAGAAACCCATCCTATTGTTCTGGATGCCTCCAGCGCCGCGGAAAGCGCCCGCAGGATTCTGGCCGAACCCTTACGAATCACCGCCGAGGGAGCCGAAGACCTTCTGCTCGAACCATCGGAACTTGCGCCCATGATCCGTTTTGAGGTTCAGGGAGATGCGGCCGACTCGTCGTACGCAGTGCAGCTTGATCCCGAATTACTGGCGGCCATACTCGCCCCTCGTATCGCTGAATTGGAGCGCAAGCCTGAGAACGCTCGCTTCATCTTCAACGACAAAACCCGCGAATTAGATCTGCTTCAACCAGAAGTGATCGGAAGAAACCTGGACATAGCCGCATCGATCGAAACGATCAACGCTGGATTAAGTGAAGGTTTGCATGCGATTGAGCTGACGTTCGAGTACGAAGAACCTTTAGTCGGAAGTGAGGCGACCGCGCAAGAACTTGGCATCAGCGAGGATGTGAGCATCGTTTCGACATACTTCCCTGGCTCAAGCTCCGAACGCATTCAGAATATCAAGACCGCATCCTCGGTTTTCTATGGGCTGCTCATCCCTCCCGGTGAAACCCTCTCAATGGCGGATGCACTGGGGGATATCAGCCTCGATAACGGTTACGCCGAGGCGCTGATCATCTATGGCGATCGCACGATCAAGGGTGTCGGCGGCGGTGTATGTCAGGTGAGCACGACCCTCTTCCGAGCAGTCTTCTTCGGCGGTTATGAGATTGTCGAACGCCATCCCCACGCCTATCGGGTTGGATACTACGAGGGGGGGCCAGGGTCACCGGGACCGGGCCTTGACGCGACCGTGTTTGTTCCCCTGGTTGACTTCAAATTCCGCAACGACACGCCTTACTGGCTTCTCATGGAGACCTATATCTACGGCAATCAGTTGCTATGGAAGTTCTATTCAACTTCAGATGGGCGCACGGTACAGTGGAGCAGTCACGAGTCGAACAAAGTAGATGCTCCCAAACCTTTGTACAAGGAGAATCCGGAACTGGACAAGGACGAGATCAAAAAGATCGACTATGAGGCCGATGGGTTAGATGTCGTCGTCTATCGCACGGTCTCCCGGGACGGTGAGGCGATACACAAGGACACGATTAAAACTCACTACCTCCCTTGGCGGGCGATGTACGAATTCGGTCCCGGAAGCGATCTCCCGAACAATATCGAAGTGGAAGGGGATTAGATTCCCGCCGCTTACAGCTCCTATTTGACAACTTCTCCGACCTCAGCTATTTTCATGACCATCAAAACATGCCTTGAGCATCCGCAGGAGTAGACCATGATTAGCGAAGACCTGCTCGAAATCCTACGTTGTCCAGCTTGTGTGCGCGAGAAAGAGGGACTCCTTGAGCTCTATAAGGAGACTTGGTTGATCTGCCAGGAACTGGATTGCGGTCGTAAATATCCAATTAAGGATGATATTCCCGTGATGTTGATCGAAGAGGGGGACAAGTGGGTTGAAGTGAAGAAGAGTGATCTTCCCGTGCCCCCGCCAGGAGATTGATGGACTGGAAAAATCACGATCCGCAGACGTTACTGTACGAGCTCCAATCGGGTGATGATGATCGATCGGAGAGCGCGGTCCACCGGGTCGCCGAATTGGGCGAGCGCATGCTGCCGCTGCTCCTCGAACAACTGCAGTCCTTAGAACCGGATCAGCGGTGGTGGGCGACTGCAGCGCTCACCCATATCGATCGCGAGGAGGCGCGGAAAGCGCTGCTTGAGTCTCTTACCGATGAGGATAATGCGGTCCGTCAGTGTGCTGCCTTCGGTCTGCGCCGCCAACCTCATGTTGACGCGATTCCGATCTTGCTCGATTTGCTCGGGGATCAGGATCGGCTGCTTGCCCGCCTGGCCGCTGATGCCCTCGCTGCACTTGGTGAGCGCGCCGTATCTCCGCTCACTGAAGCCTTGCGATCTGAATATGCCGCTATCCGCATCGAAGCCGCACGGGCACTCGCATCCATTGACGACCCTTCGGTGATCGCCCCCTTGTTCACCGCCCTGGACGACGATTCGCCAATCGTCACGCACTGGGCTGAGGAAGGTCTGCGGCGCAGGGGTGTCGGGATGGTTTTCTTTAATCCCTCCTGACGTTACTTAACAATAACCCAGGCGATCCATACCCCGATCATCACCAACCCGAGCAAAAATTTAACAACGAACGAGGCGCCATATCCAACCCCCATGCCAAACATCGCCCGCAGGGCTTCTTCAGTATCTTTATGACGGATAAACTCCAGCAAAAATGTCCCTAGAAGAAGCCCGGCGATCAAGCCGATCGGTCCGAACACAAAGAGACCGATTACTCCCGCAGCCAACCCGCCAAAGGTGCTAAGCCATGAAGCCCCTCCACGCCGAGCGCCCGCCCCACTAACGAACATTTCCGCGGCTTGTCCGGCTAAACCCAGCACAACGATGATGGTGCAAAGCCACCAGCCGTTCTCGCCCCAACCGACCAGCAAACCGTAACCGAGCGCGCTGATCAGAATCAGCCCCAGGTCAGGGAGTACCGGGATTAGCGTTGTCGCCAGTCCGATTAACATCGCCAGCCCCAGAAGTATCGTGAGCACGATATCCGTCATTTCGCCTCCGGCGTGATTTTTTCCACTCCGCCCATCCATGGGCGCAGCACATCAGGAATCACAACGCTGCTATCTGACTGTTGGTAATTTTCAAGAATGGCAATAACCGTGCGCGGCAAAGCAAGCCCCGATCCGTTAAGCGTATGCACATGGACCGGCTTCCCATCCGACTCCGTTCGGTAGCGGATGTTCGCCCGTCTGGCCTGGAAGGTTTCACAGTTGCTGCATGAGCTGACCTCGAGCCATTCACCGCAGCCCGGTGCCCACATTTCGACATCATATTTTTTTGCTGCCGTAAAACCCAGATCGCCCGTCACCATCTGGATCACCCGGTGAGGGATTTCCAACGCCCGGCAGATATCCTCTGCGTTCTTAACCAAGTCTTCTAGTTCATCGTAAGAGGACTCAGGGGTGGTGAAATGATACATTTCGACTTTATCAAACTGGTGAACACGTTTAATCCCGCGCACATCACGACCGGCGGAGAATTTCTCTCTGCGGAAGCAGGGCGTGTGGGCCACATATTTCTTTGGCAGTTGCTCGGCTTCGAGAATCTCGTCTCGATGCAGATTGGTCAAGGGGATCTCCGCAGTCCCGACCAGCCATAGATCATCCTCCACATCATGGTAGATATTCTCCTTGAACTTCGGGAGTTGGCCCGCTCCCCACATACACGCCTCGCGCACGATGGCCGGGGTGTATACCTCGATATAACCATGCTTCTCCACGTGGAAATCCAGCATCCAATCGATCAGCGCGCGCTCGAGACGTGCCCCCAGGCCAAAGAGCACATAAAAACGGCTGCCGGAGAGCTTAACGCCGCGCTCGAAATCGATGATCCCTAAGTTTGGTCCCAAGTCCCAATGCGGTAGCGGTTCAAACCCGAACTGCTCCGCAGTTTTCGGCTCGCCATCCTGCCTGACAACGATGTTTTCACTATCATCTTTCCCGACAGGGACACTCTCATGCGGCAAATTCGGCACCTGGTACATCACCCGTTCGAGATCCGCCTCAACCGCTCGCAGTTCAGACTCGAGCGCCTTTATCCGATCGTTTACAGCGCCCATCTTTTTAATGAGTTCTTCGCGCGGGGCGTCGTCTTTCATCCGCCCGATTTCCTTGGATGTGACGTTGCGCTCGTGGCGGAGATCTTCGAGTTCCTGCAGGTTCTGGCGGCGCTTTTCATCCAATGTGATGATCTCATCGATCGGCGCCTCCGCCTGCAAGTTGCAGATTGCAGCCTTCACATCCTTGGTATTCTCGCGGATTATGCGAATATCAATCACGATGTACCTCCGTTGAAATCAGCCAACTCATCCATCGAGCCCAAACGGCGAGCCTGAGGAAGGTTTGTTATCCAGTGCTCAATTCTATACCCAAAGCAAATGCTTGGTGTCATCAAGCCTCATCCTTTGGAATATACCATCGAGTGTGAACTTAAGGTGCTGACAACTGGCGCCCAAAACACATCCTCTGCGTTCTTTATCGAATCGCGGAGGGGTGATCCGCGGCGCGGATTCGAGCCCCATTCTTGTACGTTGCTTGAACACGCCATGAATTCACGCTAAGCTCTAAGGTGATGGGATTCCGTAAGGGGGATTATCGCTATGGACATCATTTGGGAGTAAACGGTGCGGGGCTTCCAGAAAGTCCTGGAACAGGGATGATCTCCAGAAGATAAGCCGGTTAAATCCCTCCTGGGGGAGGATATCCAGTTCAGATTTATGGATACTCAGGTGTTATACCGCGGATACAAGCTGGAGACACCTCGCCGAAGCAATCCAGCGCATTCCGTAATTAAGCCTGCAATCAGATAAGCTAACTGCCCGGCAGGGCCAGTGGTCATCGGCAGAAGATCAAACTAACATCGTTGACAGCAACTAACGTTTTATAGTATAATAGACGTAATTCGTTAAGTTTTAGTTATATCGTTAGTTATCAAAGGCGGCCTGAGCATGTCACGAAAGCGCGATCAACTGATCCAGACCGGCGAGGCCCTGTTTGTCAAACACGGCATGCGCCGGGTCACAGTGGAAGAGATCTGCCGTGAGGCAGGCGTCAGCAAACCCACCTTCTATAAGTATTTCGAGAACAAGGCAGCGCTGGCCGAGCAAATCGTCAAGCTATGGATCGGTGAAATCCTGCAGCAGATCGACAGGATTGAGGCCGCTGAAGCGCCATTCCCGGAAAAGCTGAAGCAGATCCTGGCATTGAAGCAGGAACTCGCCACCCGTCCCGGACCTGAGTTCATGGCAGACCTGATCCCGCTGAATATCGATCTGAGCTACGCTTTGCAGCGATTAATGTGTTTCCTCGTTGAGGGCCAGCAACAGGGGGACGTCCGAGCAGATGTCCGCCCAGAGGTCCTTATGGCTGCATTTAACCTGCTCAACAGCATGCAGCATGACCCGAGAATTCGCGGCCTCTACGAGGATGCTGAAACGCTGGCGGGGGATGTCTTCAAGCTCTTTCATTTCGGTGCCCTGTCGGTGGAGCATCGCGAAGCCGGTCTTCCCGAGGTCCGCGCTATTACGGAGGATGGATCCTGATGAAAACTAATCATCCGGTCAACACCAAGGAACCCTATCGCATCGATGTGCATCATCACGTCTTGCCCAAGTTCTACACCGAGACCCTGGAGAGGGTGGGCAGTCTGACCATATTCGGCGTGTTCATACCCGATTGGTCCATAGAAGCGCATCTTGCGGTGATGGACAAGAACAAGGTCGCTGCAGGGATGGCTTCCATCCCTGCCGGGATTTACTATGAGAGTGATGCATTCGCCCGTGACCTGGCCCGGCAATGCAACGAGTTTCTGGCCAAGATGCGCAGCGAGCACCCCACCCGATTCGGCGCCTTCGCCGTGCTGCCTGTGCCGGATGTGGACGGTGCGTTGGATGAAGCCACCTACGCCCTAGACACACTCAAGCTGGATGGCGTGATCATGTTGTCGAACGTCGCCGGGCACTATGTGGGCGATGCGGAGAACGACGCATTGTTCGCCGAATTGAACCGCCGCAACACCGTCGTGTACATCCACCCCGGCGATCCTCCAGACAAGGGCATCCCCGAGGCGATCCAGTTCCCCATCGACACAGGGCTCGAGACTGTTCGTGCGGCGATGAGTTTGCTCTACAGCGGTGTGTTCAAACGCTATTCGAACCTGAAGTTCATCTTCTCGCACTGCGGCGGAATCACGCCCTATCTGGCGCATCGGATGGTGCGCGGCGGGACATGGGTCAGGGGAGAGGGTGGGATAGACCCCGGCATGCTTGATGAGGCGCCGGATGGTAACGAGACGGATAAAGCCATCGCCCTCTTGCAGCGCCAGTACTACGATTCGATGACCGCCAATGCAGCGACCGGCCTGCACACACTACAAGCTTTTGCCGGCCCCTCGCACATCCTTCTCGGGACCGACCACGCCATCTTGCCGCCGATGTACCAGCCGATCAAGATGCGCGAACTGATGAGCTACAAGGGTTTCGACGACGAGATGCGCATGGCCGTCGAACGGGAAAATGCGCTGCGTCTGTTTCCTCGCCTTCGGGAGGTACTCCAATCATGAGTTCCAATTCGCCTTCTTTACGATTCGCGACGCGTAGAATCGACATCCACCACCACTTCTTGCCGCCGTCCTTTGTGGACGCGTTGGTTCAAACCGGGCATCCGGCCGCCGCGCAGGCGCAGGCCTTGACATGGTCCCCTGAGCGTTCTCTGGCCATGATGGACGGTGCGGGGATCGAGACGGCGATCGTCTCGCTCTCCTTGCCGGGCGCCTCCTTCGCCGAGGCGGCGGATCCTGCGGCGCTGGCACGGCAGTGCAACGAGTACGCCGCGCAAATGATTACCGACCATCCGGGCCGTTTTGGTGCTTTCGCCTCGCTGCCCATGATGGATTCACAGGCGGCGCTGGACGACATAGCATATACCCTCGACACGCTGAAGCTCTACGGAGCGAGTCTGCCCTCGTACGCGTGCGGCCGAAATCTTTCCGATGCGGAGTTTCATCCGTTGCTCACCGAACTCAACCGGCGCAGGGCGATCGTTTTTCTGCACCCCAATCAGGCGCCGGGCCCGGGGTTCAACGACTTTGTGGAATTCCCTCACGAGGTCACGCGCGCCCTGGCTTCCCTGACCGAATCGGGCGGCATCGAACGCTACACGCGCATCCGCTACATCCTGGCCTATGGAGGCGGCACGATACCCTTCATCGCCTCGCGCGTGACCGTGGTGGGTATGGACGTCTTCGGCAATTTTCTGAAGACGATGGTGCGTTACCTCCAACGTGTGCGCACCATGCAGCGCATGAGCTATGACCTCACCGCAACCACGGACCCGTACGCCTGGCGGGCGCTCTACGGCCACACGAAACCCACCCGCATCCTGATGGGATCAAATTACCCATGGACGTCGCCGGCGGCATTCGCCCGGCAGCAAGCGGCATTACGCGACTTTGAGGAGCTCGATCTGCCGCAGCTTGAGTCTATCGAACGCGGCAATGCGCTCAAGCTGTTCCCGCGCTTCGTCTGAGGACCGCCTAACATGAACATGAAACCAATCTGGCCACTATCCCTTCTGGGTAAGCGGATAGCGCAACCTTGAAACGAAAGGAGACGGTCTGGTGGCGATACTTACAGACAGCATCGTAAGTGTCTTGCTGAAGATTTTCGCGGGTGACAGCCCAATACGGGAGCGGATATCCGATCCAGGGGCGATCATAGAGGGAGCAGGCGTGCGGCCTGGTCAAACGGTGCTGGAAGAAACTCGAATTTCACCAAGGGATGAGAGAGAATTCACAATCGGGTGGGCGATATTCCATGCGTTATAACATACTGCGCTACTTCTGGGTCACATAGAAGTTGCGCGACATATGCGGGAAATGAGATTAGAGAAAGTACCTGTTTTGTAGCCCAACCATTCGCTGCACCGAAGCCGAGCGGCGCAATTTGGTCACAATGGTCCTGGTACGGGAATACTGAAAAACAAGCCAGGGCACGAACGGGGCGGATTCCTCTAAAGAGCAGGGAATTTGCGAAAACTCAGGACCGTTATACCGCAGACAAATGATATTGGACTTGTCATCATTGATGCATACTTCTATCACTCTAATGTAAATTGGAGATAATCAATGGAGCGTCGACCTCAGACCTTCCACAAGAAAGTCGTCGATGGAATCCGTATCTTTAATAAAATATCTTCAATCGGATAACATTGACGTTAGCCAAGAGTGGGAAGGGACCATTCTCTGTCGTATACCATATGGGCCGGAAGAGTGGTCGAACATATCGGACACCGGTTCTTGCGTCCTATGTAGGTGAGACGATAATCATCCCGCTCTCATACGGTGAAAATGTGGATTGGCTCCGCAATATTCTTGCACAGGGTGGATGTGAGATTGTACGAAAGAATAAAAGGGTAGCTGCTGCAAATCCAGTAGTGATTGATTCGGAGATATCGTTTGCGGTCCTTCCTGAAAAGCGCCGCAAGCTGTTTGAACGCTTCAAGATGGACAGGTTTCTTCGAATGCACGTGATTGAAAATAGATGATGTAAAAGACTGCGGTAAAAACAATTCGCTGCCCCAGAAAATCGCTGGGATCTACGTTAGCCGACCCCACAGGCAACGCGATTCACAATAGATGGTTCTGGTTTGAAAATCTTGATGAGAAAACCTAGAACCAAGCGGGGCAGCTAAACTCAAAACTGATTGGCGTCATCAAGCATTACTATTCGCATATCTTGGGTGGGATTCATGGAAGAAGCAACGATTCTAGAACTTCAGTTGAAAATGGCCTCTGGGGAATTTACTGCTCAGATGTTGGCTGAGTATTACTTGAATCGGATTGAGACTCTTGACCAGTCAGGGCCATCCATCAACTCCGTTATCGAGCTTAACCCAGACGCTCTCCCAATTGCCAGGAAGAGAGATGATGAACGAGCAGCTGGAAAGGTGAGAAGCCCGCTTCATGGCATCCCCGTCCTCGTTAAGGATAATATCGACACCAGGGATCACATGCAGACTACAGCTGGATCCCTTGCACTTGAGGGTTCTTTTGCACGCCGAGACGCTTATATTGTTAAGCGACTTAGAGCGTCAGGTGCTGTTATCCTTGGCAAGGCCAATCTGAGTGAATGGGCAAACTTCCGTGGTAAGCGCTCGATAAGTGGCTGGTCCAGTCGTGGGGGTCTTACAATAAATCCTTATGTGCTGGATCGGTCCGCTTGTGGATCCTCATCTGGATCCGCTGCTGCAGTGTCTGCAAACCTATGCGCAGCTTCTATCGGAACCGAAACAGATGGGTCGATAATTTGTCCATCCCAGACATGCAGTGTAGTTGGTCTTAAACCAACCTTAGGGCTTCTGAGCCGCAGCGGCATCATCCCTGTTGCTAATAGTCAAGATACTGCAGGTCCCATTGGAAGGACAGTCGAGGACGTCGCTATCTTGTTAGGCGCCTTAGTTGGAGTTGATGAGCGAGATCGGTCAACGCGGCTAAAGAGAAGACGCGCATTCAGAAATTACACACAGTTCCTTACTAAGGAAGGTTTGAAGGGTGCCCGTGTAGGCGTAGCTAGAAACATGCTCGGTTCAGACGATAGAGTCACATGCATCTTTGAAACCTGCCTTGAAATCATGAAACAAATGGGCGCAGTAGTTATTGACCCGGCAAATTTGCCAAACAATGACACTTTTGGAGAGACGGAACTCGAGGTCCTTCTCTATGAGTTCAAGTATGGATTAAACTCGTACCTTTCTTCTCTTGGGCCACGATCGCCTGTTCATTCCCTTGAAGAGGTAATCAAATTCAATGAGGAAAACAAGGATCGGGTGATGCCTTTCTTTGGTCAAGAGAGAATGATCGCTGCGAATGAGAAGGGATCACTCTCAAGCAAGAAATATCGAGATGCATTGTCACGAAACAGACGCTTAACGCGAAGGGAAGGTATTGATGATTTACTCAAGCGTAAACGGCTCGATGCTGTCGTCGTTGCCTCGGGAGGCCCGGCCTGGCTGATTGATTTGGTTAATGGCGATCCTCGTAGCTGGGACATGGAGAGCACATCCCCGGCGGCTGTTGCAGGCTATCCCCACATTACTGTACCAGCAGGTTATCTTTTCGGCCTGCCGATCGGTATTTCTTTCTTCTCTAAGGCATGGAACGAGTCAACTCTGCTGAAGATAGCATATTCATTTGAACAGGCTATGATGGCTCGTAAACCACCCGAGTTCCTGCCAAATGTAGATTTATTGATCGGACAATATGATTAGCACTGACGCTTGACGTCTCGATGGAACCCTGGAAGAACTCCGGGGTGCACGCGACGGAGCCCTCGCGAGGCCCGTGAGTGACATGAGACAGCTATGCGCGGCCGCACAATGGACAAATAGACTCATCGTTGATTAAGCCGATTTATCAATGTTACCACAAGCCTTGGCACTCTTATGAGAGAGGCAACCCCAACCAGTAAGGGACTTCGTCTCTTAAAAGGATTCAAGAACATCATTGGCGCTGGGTTGCTGCTATTATCTGTTGGCCTACTACTAGAGGTGATTACCATTAATGTGCGGCATTGGATATCTTTCCCGGTTCCCCTAACTATCACCATTCGAATTATATTGACTATTCCATGCATTCTAATATCTGTATTGGGGGCGATTTGGTTTAATTGTTCCCTCAATCTGGTAAAGATTCACTTACTGGGTGGGGAAAATATCCTGGTCACTCACGGTCCGTACAGTTACGTAAGGCACCCACTTTATGCTGCGCTCCTGATCGGGTTACCACCGCTCTTGATTATTTGGTATGCAGACCTTCTATTCCTCATCCCGTGGTTGCTGGTTTTCATCATTTCACACTATCTTGCTAATCTGGAAGAGCAAGGGCTCATCGATACATTTGGTGATGATTACAGAAACTACAAGAAGTATGTTCCAGCACTCATCCCTTACAAAGGGGATGGGGGTCGACGCTACCGCGAGCAAAGCGATGATATTGCATCTGAGGAGCAACAATAGCAGCGGCCTACCCTCTTTGAAAGCGCTGCAACCGACCCCGCGGGCCGCATGATTTGCATGTAATGTATTGGGATAGGATTATTAATAAGCAGGCCAAGGTGTGAGCGCGGGGAGGCTGAGCCCAAAGCTGTTAGCTGGTAATACTACGCGCTCCGAAAGGAACTAGAATGGCAGGGAGAAGAATCGACACAACGACATCCAGAACAGCACAGTGGACCTGTGTATCTCGAGCCGCATCCTCACTTGAGTCCGATGATCACTATCGAAGCGATGATCGGATTGCTCTGCTCCTTGTCCCGACCTTTCTAAGACTCCTTCTGCACATCCCTCTGACAAGAAGACTCATTTGTCAGATCCTCGCGCCGAAAGGTATCTATGCGTACACAATCGCCCGGACAAAGTACATCGATGCGGCTTTCAAACAGGCTCTTGCCGATGGGTTTGATCAGATACTGATCTTTGGTGCTGGCTTCGATACCAGAGCACTGCGCTTCCAGCCACTGGCCGAGGATACGAAGGTCTTCGAGCTAGATGTGCTGCCAATCCAGAAGTCGAAGCATGACCAGTATGCAAAAAGAGGGCTGAGCATCCCAGCGAATCTCGAGTTCATCTCGATTGATTTTGACAAGGAATCGCTCGCAGAGAAGCTAGATGCAGCAGGGTTTGGTAAAGTCGCAAGAAGTCTCTTCGTACTGGAAGGGCTGTTGATGTACCTGCAGCCGGAATCTGTAAACGCGACGTTCAAAGTCATCCAAGAGTTCGCTGGGGAGCGCAGTGCGGTCGTTTTTGACTATGTTCGGGCATCGGTCCTTAGGCAGGCAGGGTCGCATTATGGGGAAAGGGAGATCGCTAAATCAGTGGCAAAAGCGGGTGAGGGGTGGCAATTCGGGATCGAGGAGGGAGCGCTAGAACCCTTTCTCACGAAGTATGACTTGAAACTATGCGAGCACAACGATGCACAGGACCTGGAGCGGATGTATTTCACAGATGCATCTGGCAAGATCGTAGCACGAGTTAACGGTACGCATTGTCTGGTGAGGGCGGAGAAGGCAAAAGGGGGTTAGCCACCCAACCACTCACCGGAGCGGTCCCCACGCAAGGCGTGAAAGATGCGGTATGGTGACCTTCCAGGCGTGGATAACGAGCATCTCCTAGGGTGGGCAGAGACACTGAGTCAAGTTGATCCGGATGTCGCGCAGTACCACGCAGAAGGCCGCATGGATGAGTATGTGCAACATGTCGATTTGGACGCCGCGATGAAGCGTGTTTCCTGCCCCGTGCTTCTATTGCAGGCAGATCCGGCTCAGGGAGGGAATATCTCAGACGATGATGTGAAACATGCCCTCTCGTTGCTATCTGAGGGATTTCATGTACGGCTGAATGGGACAGTCCATGGTCTGGGTCTGGGCAGCCAGAAGGTTGGCCCACTTCAGCGCGCGGTGACAAAATACCTCGAATCGCTTTGAGCAATCAGTGATTTCCCAAAGGCGCTGCCGTTAAACCACTCGCTGGAGGCGTTGCTTCAACGTGCTCAACAAGGCCCCGGGGAAGCAGCGCGATTTGCCAACAAAGTTGTATGATATAGATGCTGGGGTTGCTGGTGAAGGTTAATACCCTGGCGCCTTAGCTCGCAGCCATTAGGCGGAAGCGTAGTGACATGTGAAAACGAATGGATGACTCGACGTCGATAGTGCTCCATAGATTGGACGGATAAACTATGAATGCGCTGGATACGACAACTCGTCGGAAAGCTATCTATGCTGCAATCCCGCTTGTGATTTTCATCTTAAGCAGAATCAGATACTCTGGTCTATTTCTCTTCTTACTTACGCCAATTATCATCGCACTTCTTATAGAGAAAAAGAGCATTACCACTCTCGGTTTTCGCTTCGAGCGAGATAAGATTGCCAGTTATTTGTTCTATACCTTCATGGGATTTCTTCTTCTCATGTTGGTGTTGATTGTAGATATTTACTTGCGTCGTGAGATTGGCAATGAGGTCGTCGATCTCTCGGGTCCTACAAGTTATAGTAGGGAGTTTGTAGATCAGATTCTATTTGTGGCTGGACCTGAGGAGGTTTTTTATCGGGGATACTTGATGACCCGTGTCGGTGATTGGCTTGGTCAAGTGACGGGGCTTTTTTCAAGCAGCTTCCTGTTTGGGTTAGAGCACTTCCTGTCACGATTTTTCAAATATGGTTTTACCCTCTCGGAAGCTCTCCGGGTGGGTTTGAACGCAATGATTAGCGGACTGATCTTCGGTTGGCAATTCCAAAAGACGAAGAGCATCTTCCCATCGTTGATTTCTCACATTACTCAAAACCTATTTGGGTATGGGATTGTTGCTTTCATCTTGGGTGCATAGAATGGCTTCCTCCTAGCCCCTCGCTGGATGCGATGCTTCGACAGGCAAAGCGGGGTCCCGGGGATGCAACGCGATTTGCCATCGATGGAGCGGGACGGGACGGCGGGAATTCCCGGCTAAGGTGAATGCCCCGGCACCTCAGATCAAGACCGTTGGGCGAGATCATACGATGCGAGTTCCTGGTGTTCGGAATGTAAGCCTCTACTATGACCGGTAACACGATGAAGAAAAAGGGGAAGATTCCCACAAGCGGCATCATTACTGTTGCTTTCTTGCTTTCCCTCGCAGGAGTCAATGCTGCTTGGTTGATCATGCGTGGGCACGGGGGTGCTTTAATAGCTCTAGTATTCTATTCAGTCGTATCTTTTCTTGGCCTCAGAAGTCGACATTTCGGCGCAGGTGTAATCGCGGGTATCTTTGGGTTTGGAATTCACATATTTGAGTTGTTTGTAAAAGGTACGGCTGAACTGATAGGGATTGATCAGTTGTTCTTCTACGCGAATCTCATCCTTCCTATTCCTCTCATGTTCACGAGTTATTTGGCGTCTCGTAAGGAACCACCTTAGCATGAAGAATAATAAAACTTCTTACCCGGGTGAACCCATAATCTCCGTTTTCTGAGTTCGATTCCGAAAAGCGGTCCAAAGCATGAATATGGGATAAATTTTGAAACCTGAGATCCTCGCCACAAAGCTCAATATTCCACTACGTCGGCCGGATCTGGTTCCGCGTCCGCATTTGATCGAGCGAGTGAACGATGGCTTGACTCGCAAACTGACCCTCATCTCGGCGCCTGCGGGATTCGGGAAAACCACATTGGTAAGCATGTGGGCTGCGCAAGCCTCAATGCCTGTTGCCTGGCTCTCTTTGGAGGAACAAGAGAACGACTTGACTCGCTTTCTTGCCTATATCATTACCGCAATTCAGGGCGTTGACCCCGAGATTGGCAAGAATGCCCAATCAATCCTCCAGACTCCCCAACTCCCTTCTTATGAAACCATCCTGACGAGCGTAATCAACGACGTGGAGGTTAGTGATCAGCACATCGCTCTTGTTTTGGACGATTACCACCTAATACATACGCGGGTCGTTCACGAAGCGGTTGTCTTTCTGCTCGAGCATCTGCCACTGCAGACGCACGTAGTAATAATCACCCGCGCTGATCCTCCACTGCCCATCCCGCGTCTGCGGGGGAGGAGGGAGTTGACCGAACTGCGGGCGGCTGACCTGCGCTTCACCTTGGTAGAAGCCAGCGACTTCCTTGAAAAGGTTGCGAGGTTGTCCCTCTCAGACGACGATGTCGCCGCTCTACAAAACCACACCGAAGGTTGGGTTGCCGCCCTGCAAATGACCGCACTCTCCATGCAAGGACGGGAAGATATCCGCAGCTTCATTGCTTCCTTCACTGGGAGCCACCAATATATCGCCGATTATCTGACCGAGGAGGTACTTAACCAGCAAACAGAGAAGATAAGAAGCTTCTTACTCCAGACATCTATTCTGGATCGTATGACCAGCTCATTGTGTGATGCGGTATTACATGAGGTGGGCGACACGCGATCAGCGGTTCGGGATCAGATGCAATTGCCCGACAGTTGTTTTCAATCTCAAACGATTCTGGAGCAGCTCAAAGACTCCAATTTATTCATCATGCCGCTGGATGATAACCGTCATTGGTATCGGTATCATCGCTTATTCCGCGATTTGCTCCTCACAAGGCTCCAGCAATTGACTCCTGACCTTGTTCCTGATTTGCACAGACGCGCGAGCGATTGGTTTGAGCGAGCTGGTCTACTCTCTGATGCTATCGAACACGCATTGAGCGCGCGGGATTTTGAGCATGCTTCTCATTTAATGGCGCAAGTTGGCGAGGAGATGCTGATGCGTAGTGAGGTGGGGACTCTCAACCGATGGTTGGAGAGACTCCCAGAAGAAACCCTGAATGAGCATCCGCATTTGCATCTTTTTCATACCTGTACGTTGGTGCTTACAGGGGCATCACCCGAGATCGTTGAAGCTCGTTTACGAAACATTGGAGAGCAGGGAGGCGCCCAATCAGCACGAGCGGCAGCGATTCGGGCGTATCTGGCGCTCTATCAAGGTGATTTTTCCTCTGCATGGGAGCTCTCGCGTTTAGCATGGGAACAGATTCCCGAAGACGATCGCTTCATGCGAGGGATTCTATCGCTAATCTTTGGTTTCTCATTACTTGCAAAAGGAGATATTGACGCCGGAACGAAATACCTTAGTGATATTGCCCGGGCCAGTCGGGATGTTGATAACGTAATGGTTGAAATCATTACCTTATGCCATCTCGCTCGCCTTCGGATGCGCGCGGGTGATCTTACTGCTGCGCATGATCTTTATCAGCGTGCAATAGAGGAGGCAATAGACGAGAAAGGTCATCACCTCCCTATTGCCGGGGAAGCGTTCTTGGGCTTAGCCGAAGTTTGGTTTCAATGGAACGACCTTGAGAAAGCAGAAGAGTGTATTTTGAAATACATTCAGTTAACGGAAGCTTGGAACCCTGTGGTTGCACTTGAAGGATTTCTCGCGCTTGCCCGTGTCCGGCAAGCCCAGAGTAGGGGTGTTGAAGTGCGTCCGCTGGTTGAAAAAGCGCGCAAACTAGCCTTGCAGTTTGAAATCACAGAGTTGGATGACTTAATGGTAGATGTTTATGACGCTAAACTGTCCCTTGCCCAAGGGGACGTACAGGCAGCAGCCCGATGGGTTGAGGGTAGAAATATTGAACAATATTCCTTCGATTCTGAGCATTGGGTTGAGCAAGAAGGAACCATAAGTGAACACCTCCGCAAATATGCGCTGCTCATCCTTGCTCGAATCCACATCGCCCAAGGAGAACCTCAACGCGCGTTAGAGATATTGACTCCCTTATTGAGCGTGATGAAAAGGTTGCACCGGACAGATTTGGTGCTCGAAACATTGATCCTTCAAGCCGTTGCCCATCAAGGCAGCGGAAATTCGAAAGAAGCGCTCACTGTATTGAAGGATGCGCTCTCCCTTGGCGAACACAGTAACTATATCCGTATTTTCATCGATGAGGGCGCGGCAATGGCAAAGCTGCTCTATGAAGCTGCTAAGCAAGGGATCTCACCCGAATACTGTGGAAAATTGCTTGGATGCCTGGCGCACATCGATCATGATGATCAATCCCAAAGTCCTCTTGAGTCTGAGATGATCGAGCCCCTTAGCTCACGCGAGATAGAAGTGTTAAACCTCATAGCAGAAGGACTCTCGAACCGTGAAATTGCTGAACGCCTCGTCATATCGCTTGGGACAGTGAAAGTGCATACCCGTAATATCTATGGGAAATTGGGTGTAAGCAATCGAACCCACGCGGCCGCCAAAGCTAGATCCATTGGGATTCTTTAATCCCGCCTAAGTACTCACCTCGCAGCCTCAAGCAAGATTTCCACAATATACTTTCTCCTATCCGCAAACAGCTAGAACTCCAACGCTTTCCTAGTGTCAGGTTCTTTCACTTCGCTTGTGCGCCATCCTCTCATAAATACCACCTCAATACCCCTTTCGGTAGATGTTTTCCTGTCCCGATTAAGTTACGCTATCCATGCGATATATATTGAAGGTGGAAAAACATTCTGCTCTGTGAAGAGAAACGGAAGATCCGGAATTGAAAATCGATCCTCGTCCTCAAATGTCAGATCAAGCCCGATTGTATGAAGTTAAAATCCAAGGGCAACTTGATGAAGTCTGGTCAGATTGGTTCGAAGGGATAGAAATCACAAATGGGGAGAAAATGACAACGCTTAGTGGAAGAATAACGGATCAAGCCGCATTACGCGGAATCCTTTCTAAAATTTGGGATCTAAACCTTATAGTGATCTCTGTAGACTCTTTTGAAATTGAGACTTAACGCACAAGCTTAAGGAGCGAAACCATGAATAAGATTCGTTCATTTCGAGAATTGAGAGATGCGGAATACTCCCAAGCTGGGGGAAAGGGTGGGACGCTAGCGCGGCTATACCAGGCCAGGTATCCAGTACCCGATGGATTTGTGATCCTTCCTGATGCGTTTGCTGGAGATGAACTGACAACGGAAAGCTGGCCGCAGATAAAGGAGCAGCTAAACAGCATGCGACAGGCGGAGAAAGAGGTTGCCTTCGCTGTTCGGTCTTCTGCTTTGTGCGAGGATTCGGCTTTTGCTTCCTTTGCAGGTGAGTTTGAAACCGTTCTGGATGTCCACAGCGACGAGATGGTCAAGGAGGCCATTCTGAGGGTGCGAAGCTCTCGACACTCCGAGCGTGTAAGAGCCTACAGTGAGGCCAAGGGTCTAGAACCCTTGCATGAGATGGCGGTTGTTGTCCAGAAATTGGTGCGGGCGGATATCTCGGGCATCCTCTTCACATGCGATCCGGTCACAGGCAGCCATGAAAAGATGACCGGAAACTATGTTCACGGGTTTGGGGAGGAGCTCGTATCCGGGGAGGTTGAACCCTATACCTTTACGCTGTCTCGCCCAAAGGGAACGTACGATGGACCAGCTGAACTCGAGCCTTATTCAAAGAAGTTGTTCAAACTCGGAAGACGTCTGATAGGAGAACTAGGCGGTCCACAGGATATCGAGTGGGCGATCAAGGGTGGGAAGTTATTCCTTTTGCAGTCAAGACCCATCACAACGTTGATCGCGCATGATTACACCACAGGGGAGTGGAACGACAGCCTTACGGGTGATTTTCTTTGGTCGAGGAATAACTTTGGCGAAGGTAGGCCAGACGTTATGACACCGTATACATGGTCCCTGACAGATTACTTCTGGAAGGACATGAGCCTTCTCCCGGGTTATTCCTATGCTGGAAATATCGGCGGACGTTTTTATGCCAACATCAGCGTGATGGTTTCAATCCTTTGCGCTTTTGGGAAAGATCTCCCCTCTGCATTGAAAGAGGTTGAAGACGGGCTTGGTCAAGCCCCAGAAGGGATCGAGGTTCCTTTGATTCCCATTCCAAAAACCCAGCTCCTCTCCATCTTTCCAAATCTACTAAAAATCGCCTTAAAGCAGAAGAAGGGGCTCAAGAAAGTTCCCAATTTCCTCAAAGAAAATCCAAAATGGTGCCAGGCAATGGAGATGAAACTGAGGAAAGCCAATTCTGGCGATGATCTCCTTGAATTCTGGCATTCAGATTTGGAGCCTTACATCTCGGAAACATTAGCGGTATTTTTCGGCGGAACGCAGCCCTATGAGGACGCGATGAAGCTGCGGCGTGAACTTGTAGAGCTTGTCGGTGAAGGAGATGCCAATGCGTTGTTTTTAAATTTTAGCGATACAACGGATTTCATCGCGAGCCTAGGGCCTCTTGTTGGAATTGCCAAAGTTGCGAATGGGGAGATGAGCCGCAGGGAATATATGGAGAACTATGGCCACCGTGGACCACACGAGGCCGAATATTCCATGCCGCGCCCAATAGAGGATCCAAGTTGGCTCGACCGGCAGCTAGAAGAATTCCAAAAGTCACCGGTTGACGTTGCGGCGCTTCTTGCCAAGCAACGTGCAGCGTTCGATGATGCTTGGGGAAGCTTTCAGCAGCAATATCCGCGTAAGGCGAAAAAGATCAAGCCCCGTTTGGAAAAAGTCCCCGACGCCGCACGAATGCGCGAAGCGGTGCGAACCGAGTCTATGCGGATGGGGGGCATCCAACGCGCGTTCGCACTGCGCGTAGGGGAGCTCACAGGTCTTGGTGATGATGTCTTCTTCCTGCTTCTCGAGGAAATTCTCGATGTCTTATCCGGCGAAAAATCGATTCTGAAAAATATCCCTCCCCGTAAGGAGGCCTATAAAAAGTACTGTGATATTCCACCCTATCCGATGATTATTCGCGGTCGTTTCAACCCCTTTCAGTGGGCGTCCGATCCTCAGCGCCGCAGCGATATCTATGATTCCACAGTCGCAATCTCCAGCCCTATGTCCAACGCAATCACTGGTTTCGCTGGCGCAGCTGGTCGGGTGGAGGCTCTGGTCCGGGTCTTGGACTCCCCAGAGGAGAGCAGCCAATTTCAAGAGGGTGAAATTCTGGTAGCAGTGTCGACCAATGTGGGTTGGACACCGCTTTTCCTCCGTGCAGTAGCCGTTGTTACCGATGTGGGTGCGCCACTATCGCATGCAGCCATCGTAGCTCGTGAATTGGGGATTCCGGCCGTGGTTGGTTGTGGCGATGCCACGATGCGATTGCGCACTGGAGATCGAGTGCGCGTCGATGGCGGCGAAGGGGTTGTGGAGATTCTCGAAATAAAGGACCAGGAAAGTGGGAAGTGAAACAGGATGAGAGGCCTTTATGATCATAAAAAGCGCTGAGTAAAGAGTAAGGAGTGCCAGGAAAGTAGGGGGCAGTGGAAGATGGAGTTCGGATGGTGATGAAAGAAAGCAGTCGGAAGAACCTCCTGGTACTCTCATGTTCGCTTGTGGTAGTCACATTGGGATTCGGGATAGTAATCCCGATTTTCCCTTTTTTCATTGAAGGCCTGGGAGGTGGAGGGCGTGAGTTAGGTCTTCTCGTAGCAACCTCGGCTTTCTTGGAATTCATCTTCGGACCTATATGGGGAGGCGTCTCCGATCGAACTGGGCGTAAGCCAATTTTGATGTTGGGGATGATTGGAAACGCCCTCTCCTTATTGCTCTTCGGATACTCAACACAGATTTGGATGCTCTTCGGCGCAAGAGCCCTTTCGGGATTATTGTCCTCAGCCACAATCACAACGGCATTAGCCTACGTCAGCGACAGCACTTCTGAAGAAGACCGCGGTAGTGGGATGGGGATCCTGGGGGCTGCAATGGCGCTGGGGATCATGCTAGGGCCAGGACTAGGGGGATGGCTGGCAGTGGAGTCCTTATCGACTCCCTTTTTCATTGCTGCCGCTCTATCCTTGGTTACTTTCATCCTGATTTTCACTCTCCTTCCCGAATCATTACCCGTGGAGGAGCGGAAACGTAACGGCATAAGCGCGGTAAATCCGAAGGAATTATGGCGTGCCTTGTTCAGTCCGATTGGCGCGCTTTTGTTCATGGTCACTTTCTTTAGTTTTGGACTGACAAATTTTGAAGCCATTTTTGGTTTGTACGCTTTGGAGAAGTTTGGCTATGGCCCCGAACGAGTGGGGACGATCTTGGTGGTTGTGGCCATTGTTTCGACGCTAGGTAAAGCCTTGCTTACGGGTCCCAGCACAAAAAAATGGGGGGAGGTCAAGGTTATTCGGAGCTCCTTGATTGCAGGGTCGGTCGGTTTTTTGGTGCTATTATTGGCGAACACCTACGCTACCATCCTGCTTGCGACTGGCTTCTTCATTCTCTCTAAGACCCTCCTTCGACCTGCCGCACTAGCATTGATATCGAAACGGACATCGAAGGGGAAGGGTGCGGTTATGGGGCTGAGCAATTCCTTTATCAGTCTCGGCCGGATTCTTGGTCCAATCTGGGCAGGTTTCGCCTTCGACATCCACGTGGATTATCCGTATCTCAGTGGGTCTGTCATTATGTTTATAGGTTTCTTAATGAGCCTTTTCTGGTTGCGGGAGAGGGTGAAATCGTCTAAGGTAGAGGGGATTCATACTACGATTGATTCGTTTCAACATAAATGATAGGGGCCTTGTTTTAGAATCATATGCAGGAATTTAGATTTTCCGCAAATATGGTGCCCTGCCCCCTCCTCCGGCGGATGCTGGAGTGCGCGCTGTTGAGCTCAAGACCGTTAGCCTGCCGATTAAGGCATTTTCTAGACTGTATATTTATAGGAGATAACCTTCAATGCCCCAGGCAGTTTTGGTCCGCAAACCCGTTGTTGATTGGTTGACAGTTGTCGCAATTGCAGCAATCGCTATTAGTTTCAATGTAGCCTTCCATGAAGGCGTTCATGCGCTAACCTGCATTGCGGTAGGCGGCAACTTGCAGGAATACTCTGCCTTGTATGAATCTTGCGATAGCCCTTCAGCATCGCAGGCGAAAATAGTTGCCGGCAGCGCTCCTACCTACAACCTCATTGCCGGCGTATTGATGTGGATCATTTTACGCAATTCGAGAAAACAAGCCTCAGAAACCCAATTCTTCCTTTGGTTGTTCATGTTGATGAATTGGTTCTATGGAGCAGGTTATTTAATTTTCTCCGGCATCAGCAACGTTGGCGATTGGGCAGTCGTGATCAACGGCTGGGAGCCAAGCTGGTTATTGCGCGTTCTTATCACAATAGTTGGCACGCTGTTTTTTATGCTCTTTATCCGTCTGGGGTTACAGGAATTGGGCAAGATCATTGGCGGTGATGCTGACGAGCAGATTCGACGCGCCAACAAGCTTTGTGTCTTGTCCTATTTCACCTCTTTCGTGGTCGTTCTGATCGCCGGTTTTTTCTGTCCCTATGGACTTTTAAGTCTACCTGTAACGGCTGGCACTTTTGCTGTATTGGGTGCTTTATCGCCACTTCTTTTGATGATGCGATGGTTTCGGACAGATAACTTTGCAAAACTCGTCAATGAACCCTTAGAAATCCACCGCAAGTGGCAATGGATCGTTGCGGCGATCTTCGTGGTTTTTACTTATGTCTTTATCCTGGGACAAACGCTGTATTTCTAAATATCCCTAGCTTTCCCGAGCTTCGCAGTGCACAGAAAACGCACGTATCGCCGGAGGCGACAGGGGATGCGGCACGAGAAGCAAACGACAGAACATAGGATCTGACGGTTAAAAACTATGGAAATTTTAGAGAGCTTATTTGTTATCCTGATCGTCGCCCTGCTTGGAATGTTGAGTAGGAAAACAAGGATATTTTCAAGTGAGCATATAAAAATAATCTCTTCTTTCGTATATTATTTCGCCTTGCCCTCCCTATTTTTTGTCAGCATTTCCAATACCAATCTGTTAACAATCGATTATCAAGTCGTCGTAGGCTCTCTTCTCCCAATAGCTATCCTATTATTGGCGCTTTATGTGCTGAAGATTTCTAAAAATTTGAGTAAAGATAATTTTATTTTACTCAGCCTTTCCATATCTTTTGGCAGCTATGCCTTTTTTGGAGTCGCGTTTTTTGAAACGCTTTATGGCGGGAAATGGCTTCCCCTTTCTATAGTCATGGCTTCTGTCCTTGGATTTACAGGAATTGTCTGTGCCCTGTTATTTTTTGAATATGCAAATAAAAAAGAAAAGGGGTTGGGGTTTTTCCTGAAAATCATCAGAAACCCGTTGATTATTTCACTTTTTCTGGGTGTGCTATGCTCACTTTTTAGGATCAGAACAGGGATGATATCCGATGCTCTCTCGCTGCTGGGAAAGACCGCGGGAGGACTGGCTATTTTCTCTTTGGGCATCTTCATTTATGATAATTTTTCTATGCAGGCGGTAAGACAAGCTTTCAAATATTCAATATTCCGTAGTATAGCCCTTCCGCTGTTTACGTACTTGGTAATTCTAGTCCTTATAGACACAAACATTGAATTGCAGAGATTCTTATTTCTCCAAAGCGGTATCCCAGCCGCAATCGCTCTTGCTGTGTTTGCTGAAAGGTATGAATACAAGTTAGCAGAAGTTACTGGAATAGTGATCATAACTTCAATACTTAGCTTCTTCGAACTTCTCCTTTTGTTCCTTATTACAGAGGTCGCTCTCTAATCTGCTCATACCTTGTGCGAATCTTGTCCAATATCTTGGTGAGTTATGCCGACAAATCCAATCAATCTTGACCTGAGATTTCTGTTGGAGGCTATCTCACTGGTAGTTCTAGGGTATTGGGGTTGGGATCGTAGTAATTGGCTTACTTCGTTTTTTGGTTGCGATTAGTATTCCAGTATTTGCGGCTTCTGTGTGGGGAGTTTTCGCTGTCCCAGATGATCCCGTCCGATCCGGTCGAGCACCTATCCCCACTCCCGTTTTTTGCGTCTAACTCTCAAGTTTGTTTTCTTTGGTTTGGCAGTTTGGGCACTATCAAATCTTGTTTCCACTTGGATTTCATGGTTCCTGGGAGGGGTAAGATTCCTTCACTATGTCATTTCATATGATCGGACATTGTGGTTATTAGGACAAAAATCTTCCAATTGATAATAAACAAAGCCCCGGCACATCTCCGTGTGCCGGAACAGGGGACTTCGCCCCCCAAATCCCTCTCCGCTTCGCTTCGGGGGCGCAGTGCGGAACGGGGGACTTCGCAGCTCGGAGCCGTTAACCGCCAGCTCTACTCACGCCGTTGCGGACATATGCAAAGGACAGAATTCGAGCATAAAACATGAGAGATAAATTCTTGGGTTTATCGTTTTTAGCTTTCAGTTGTTTGGCGGTCTTAATTCTTTTTGCTGTTTTCTTTGAACAGATTCCGACCCAAAATAACACGCTGGCTATGGACTGGAAAACTTACTGGCGCTCAATACGCGGTGGTGATCTTCAGTACTGGTCTGCAGACGGTTTGCGTTTTCCACCATGGTCATTAATTCCCCTGTTACCACTGGGCTTGTTACCCATGCAAGCATCGTGGGGAATCCTGGCCGGTGTTGGCGTTTTAATACTTGTCGCAAGTGTGCCTCGAATCAAACCGAAACCATATTACTGGCTAAGTATTCTTCTGCTGGTTATTTCCTTTCCATCGATCCGAAACATCGTAGATGGCAATATGGAAAATCTTGTCGTTGGAGGAGTATTGCTTATCCTCTATGGCTACTCTTCAAAACATCTTTCCGCTGTTGTAATCGGCATACTAATAGCTACCATTAAGCTTCAAGAAGTAACCTTGCTTCTGGCGGTCTTAGCACTATACGTGCTTTTAACCTGGACGCCTCGCAATTGGTTAAAACTGGGACTGGGTTTAACTGGACCAATTGCATTATCTCTACTGTGGCGTGGACAAAGCTGGCTTGTTGCTCTCTTTGGATTTAATTACCAAAAGTACACCAATAGCATTATTGACATTAGTGGTTCCGCCGCTTTAAGGCGCTTCGGTTTCATCCCCTCTTTCGTCATAACACTATTTTGGATAGCGATTTTAGGGATTACTTTATTTGTGGCATGGAAAAGCCGAACGACTTTTTCCCGCGAGAAGGCAGGAATGCTCATTGCGGGTTCGCTTCTGGTAGCGCCCTATGCTGCTGGTAACAGCGTTTTGAGTGTGCTGGCAATTGGGATGATACCTCTTCTCCAATCGAACCTGCTCTTGGGTGGATTCCTACTTGTGTTGGTCAATCTTCCCTATTTATGGTCATCGGACATGCTGTATAATTTTCAGGCTTATTACTGGACAATTGTCGTATTTCTAACCTGGGCGATTCTGGCGCGGAGATGCCTATCCGCCGATTCTCAACTGCAAGCAGTTGAGGGTACGCCAGTAGATTTGCCCCAGTAAAATCCAGCGCCGCCTAACCCAACTTGCGACCGAGCTTGCTTTGCGTAGAGCGTGTGCGGCATGGATTTCCAGAAATAGCTTGGGCTGCGCAGTTTGCGGAGCCAGCACGCGCGGCAGCTGAACTAATATAGTATCCAGCCGTGAAAGATCTTATGAGTCAAATTAGGAACTGCGCGAAAGCCATCCTTATCCAAGATTCAAAAATCCTCGCTGTTAAATACGCGGACGAGGGCGGTGAATATTACGCGCTTCCTGGTGGAAAACAACTGCATGGAGAGACTCTTCCTCAAGCACTCATACGAGAATGTATGGAAGAGCTTGGAATCTCCGCGAGAAACTTGGGTTTGAAATTTATCCGGGAATATATAGGTAAGCATGGCGAATCAAGTTGGAGAGACGCAAATGTTCATCAAGTGGAGTTCATGTATGAATGTGAGATAGTCGGGGGGGATGATCCAAGAGGTGGAATACATCAAGATCATGCCCAAGTGGATATTGCCTGGCTTCCCATTGATTCTCTAGCGGACTATCGCTTCTATCCTAAGAAACTTATTGGGTATCTTCAAGGACCACTTCCATTAAAAGTTGAGTACTGGGGGAATGCTGAGTAATGAGGTGTGATTTATTTGGTTGGATAGCACTTCGCTGGGAGCGACGCACTTGCTCTCTCAAGGAGCTTTACCGCAGTGCGCTTTGCTGCGGAGACGCTAAGTGGAACAGGGGGCTTCGAAGATCGAAACCGCTAAGCATAGGGAACAATGGCAATTGCAGGTTATGATTTTATGAACCCACTTGATTTATGGTATTTCTATACACGGTTTAAACGCGCCGACAGCGTCATCCCAATTTCCTATTAGACCTAACACATCATCGGTGCCAACTGCACAGGCTGGCGTAAATAATCTTGGATCAGCAACTAAAGTTAGTTCTTTAAAATAGCGTGGAAGCGCATTGTGCAATTAACGTACAGGGATTCATCTCGAGCGTTGAGCTGTTGGGCAGGAGGGGGTCCAATACCATGTCCTCACTAAAGGAGTAGGGACTTATGCAATCAAATGCTTCCACAGTGGAAGAATACCTGGGCGAGCTACCCGAGGAGCGTCGAGCCGCATTAGAGGCAGTGCGGCAAGTGATTCTTAAGAATCTTCCCAAGGGTTATGAAGAGGCGATGAATTGGGGGATGATCACTTACCAGGTGCCCCTGGAAACCTATGCGGATACTTACAATAAAAAACCCTTGATGTACGCGGCACTTGCCGCACAAAAGAATCACATGGCAGTCTACTTGACGGCGATCTATATGAACGAGGAGGCGAGCCGAGATTTTGAGGCAGCATACAGGGCCACTGGGAAGAGATATGATGTAGGGAAATCGTGTGTACGCTTCAAGGAGTTGGAAGATTTGCCACTGGAATTGCTAGGCGAAAGCATAGCCTCGTTACCAGTCAGCGAGTTTGTAGAGCGGGCGAAAGAAGCACGTTCAGGTTGAATGAGCAGAAGGAGTTGAGCGATATACCATCGGATCTCGAGAGGACAAACGATGGCCCGATAGTGTGTTTAGGTACTGGTCGATGGCGATCCTCAAATTGGCGGGGTGGGAATCAAATGGCCCCAAGCCTCCATGGTAGACGACGTAGCCGTCGGACCCAATCAGGTATGGCCAGGTGGGCTTCGCGGATGTAGCTCGAGATATATTTCACCCGCTCATCGTACTTGCAAAACAAACCGGAGAGATGCCCAGTCTCTCGTACATAAGGCGATCAGGTGAAGCTGCCAAACACAAGCGCCACGGGTTGTTGACCACATAAATGGGAAAAACGCAAAGGATTTTCGCCGCGGCTATCGCGTAATTGCATGTCAGGAGCCAGTTCCTCCGATCCTCGGAGCATGAGCATCGAATTTCTTCTGCCATGTTGTGGCCTCCTTGCGGTTTTTTGGTGTCCCTTTCAAGAGCACATCCTCTGTCAGATTCGGTTTCAGATTGAAGTAAAACCTACTCGCCGGATGCACCAATCCAAATTGACCCCCGCTTCCCACGTTGTGTACTCTTGGCAATCGGTAGGTTCATGCTGGCCCAAGTATTTCCGGCCATTCTAATCGGCCATAAAAGAAGACCTTAGTGCGATAACAATTCGATGGGGGCGATCGTGCAGGCGAATGGGGACAACTCGATCTACTAAGAGAGCTATCCGAAGTGGTTTGCGATCCGTGATCTGGCTCACCAACCGCGATGGGAAACTTGCTCTTTAGCGAAGTGCACTACGATAATTGGAGCGTTACTCAAGTCCATTATTGCGTAGGAGGGTAAACCGGATGGAACAAACTGACTTTAAAGTCTATGGTTATCGCTGGGTCGTGCTGCTTGTATTCATGTTTGTCGTCGCCATCAATCAGCTCTTGTGGATTACCTTTGCTCCAATCACGAGCAATGCTGCCACCTATTATGGAGTCTCAGATCTCAGCATCGGTCTCTTGTCCATGAGCTTTATGATCGTCTATATCGCCATCTCGATCCCTGCCTCCTGGGCAATAGACACCTATGGCATTCGCATCGCCGTGGGCATAGGCGCTGCGATTACGGGCATCTTCGGCTTGTTGCGGGGTATCCTGGCACCCGATTACACATTCGTGCTTATTGCGCAAATAGGGATCGCCATCGGACAGCCATTCATCCTTAACGCTATAACTTCCGTAGCCGCGCGTTGGTTTCCTGCTCAGGAGCGAGCTACCGCTGCAGGCCTTGGATCCCTGGCGATGTACCTCGGCATCCTTGTGGCATTGGTGCTGACTCCTTATCTTACGATCCAATCCCAGATTAGCGGCATGCTCCTAATTTACGGGATCGTTTCTGTGCTCGCCGCAGTTGTCTTTTTTGTATTTATTAGAGAACGTCCTCCAACACCTCCCTGTCCCCTTGACCAGGAACAACGCTCCCTTGTTTTTGACGGTCTTAAGGAATCCCTGCGAATTAGGGATTTTATACTCTTGATGGTCATCTTCTTCGTGGGCTTGGGTGTGTTCAATGCGGTGACAACTTGGATCGAAGATATCGTCAGGCCAAGAGGTTTCTCAATCGTCCAGGCCGGCAACATTGGAGGCTTGATGATCGTGGGCGGCATAATTGGTGCCGTGGTCATCCCAATGCTCTCGGACCATTATCGCAGAAGAACACCTTATTTGTTATTGGCGGTGATAGGTGCGACTCTGGGACTTGTCGGCATAACCTTTGCCACAAGCTACGGACTCTTGATCGTCTCAGCTTTTGTCTTTGGTTTCTTCTTACTAAGCGCTGGCCCGGTCGGATTCCAGTATGGTGCCGAAGTAACCCATCCGACACCAGAGGGGACGTCAAACGGCTTGCTTCTACTTATGGGCCAGATCTCAGGTATTGTCTTCATCTTTGGGATGGACAGTCTTAAATCCCCGGAAACTGGTTCAATGACCTTACCTTTGATTGTGCTCATCGGTCTCATGGTTTTAAGCCTGCTCTTTTGTACAAGGCTCAGGGAAGCGACTCCCTCGATAGCTGAACAATAAAAGTCGTTGAAACGCTATCTCGTTGCCGATAGCCAGCTAGTCCCTGTGTGTTGCTGCCCGTACTGTGCGCCCCCAATTTCCTCCCCGCTTTACTTCGGTGGCGCAGTGCGAAACAGGGGGGTTCGTCACCCAGAGAAAGGGAGGCTTCACAGCTCGAAACCGTTTGGCGCGCAGATTCGTATCACTTATAGAGAAACACAGCAGACGCGCTCAATACGAAGGGCAGGTCAAAATTATCAGCAATGGAAAGATTGACTCTTACCAAACAACAAGCTCGTAGTTTTGTCCTTGCCTATCAAGGCTTATGGCCGCCATATGAGCTGGTCGGTAAAGCTGGAATACTCGAATACATTCATCGCGTTGGTTGTATTCAGTACGATCCCCTGAATATCGTTGGCCGCAACCCGGAGCTGGTCCTCCAAGCCCGCGTTCCGGGCTTTCGACCTGTGATGCTGCAGGAGTTGCTTTACAAGGAAAGGAAACTTCTGGATGGGTGGGATAAGAATATGTCCATCTATAGTGTGGAGGACTGGCCGTATTTCCACCGCCGTAGAGAAGCAGCTAAGCGCAACCCCGGCAGAAGCCCCAAGCCTGTCCAATCGATCCTGCCCCAGGTTCGCCAAGCGCTTGAGGAGCGCGGTCCCTTATCTTCGATAGATCTGGATTTCAATCAGACCGTAGACTGGTCGTGGGCTCCAACGCGGTTAGCCCGTGCTGCATTGGAGAGCATGTACTGGGTGGGCGAGCTCGTTATTCATCACAAGGTGAACACTCGAAAAGTTTACGACTTTGCCAGTCGTCACCTTCCGGAAGCACTACTGTCAGCCTCCGACCCCATTGAGACAGAGGATCAGTACCACGATTGGTATGTTCTCCGACGTATTGGGGGCGTAGGGTTGCTATGGGATAAGTCCGGCGATGCATGGCTTGGAATGTTTGGAATTAAGAGCAAGCAACGCAAGACTGCTCTGTCGCGGTTGCTCGAACAGGGCAAGGTGATAGAGGTGGATGTGGATGGAGTAAAGCTACCTCTATATATGAGGAGCGGGGACGAGAATCTCCTAAAAAAGACCCTTGATGGCAACACCCTGTCCTCACAGGCTTCCATATTGGCCCCTCTAGATAACCTGCTTTGGGACCGACGCTTTGTCGAGGAGTTGTTCGACTTTTCCTACGTTTGGGAAGTCTACAAGCCGGTTGCGGATCGTCGCTTTGGGTATTACGTGCTTCCCATTCTGTACGGTGACCGATTCGTGGCCCGGTTTGAGCCAGGGCGAGATAAGGAGAATGGGGATTTAATAATCAAGAAGTGGTGGTGGGAATCTGATGTGAAGCAGTCGGAAAGATTGAACAACGAGCTCATCCATTGCTTCAGCCAGTTTCTCAACTACCTCGGCGCTGATAATCTCCAGATTGAAACCGCGGCTATTGAACAGGCAAGCCTAGATTGGCTAGCTTCTTCAGCTTAATAATGAAGATCGCAGGAGGGTGACTAGAAGCAAAGTTGTGCGCCCAAAGACTCGTTGCCCCATCCCATTCGGGATCTTAAGCCAATCGACCTCGCTGTCGATGTTTTTGATGAGGTGCTTTTCGCTTTGGGGACTTATAACGGAACTGGGGGTTTAATAAATCGAAACCATTAGGCATCATGTGATTCAAAGATGTGTATGCTCGAAATTGTTATCCGCTACAATTTCTGATCAGATCCCGGCACATTGCGTTTCTCTCCAATAACGATATAAACCTGTACGCAAAATGCGTACCAACTTTAAACCTGGAGGTGTCAGATGAGCATCCATATAGGCGCAAAACAGGGTCAAATTGCATCAACCGTTTTGCTGCCCGGAGATCCAATGCGCGCCAAATACATAGCTGAAACACTACTGCAGGATGCGGTCTGCTTCAATGAGGTTCGCGGCATGTGGGGCTATACAGGTCGCTACGGAGAAAAAACTGTCTCTGCTATGGGATCAGGGATGGGCATACCAACCCTATCCATATATGTGAACGAATTGGTGACTGAATATAACGTTGAAACTTTAATTCGCGTGGGAACATGTGGAGCACTCCAACCACACTTAAAGATTGGTGACATCGTGCTTGCTATGACTGCGTCAACCAACTCGCACATCAACAAGCTTCGTTTCAACGGAATGGATTATGCTCCTGCGGCCAGCTTTGATCTCTTGCTCCAAGCCTATAATGCCGCTAATGCGCGTGGGATCAACGTGCAAGTAGGAGGTATTTTCTCTAGTGATACGTTCTACAATCACGATCCTGATTGGTGGAAAATATGGTCCGAGTATGGCGCCCTTGTCTGTGAAATGGAGTCAAACGGTCTTTACACACTCGGCGCGAAGTACAAGATTTCAACACTCTCGATCTTAACCGTGAGTGATAGCCTGGTTACGGGTGAATCATCAACTGCCGAGCAACGCGAAAAGGGTTTTACACAGATGGCCGAAATTGCATTGGGGATTGCAACCTAATCGAATTTTCCGAAGAGATTTTCCAGGGGTCAGCGACGAATTCTAATGCCGTTTATCATCAACAATGATTTACTCACACAAACTCGCACCACTCTATATGGACGAGACCGGCTCTATTGGGTTGTTGGCGGTGCCGGCTCCGGTAAGACAACCATCTGCCGAGCGCTATCCGCCAGATTCGATATTCCTATCTACGACATGGACGCCCATATCTACGGAGCATATCACAGCCGATTTACACAGAAACGTCACCCAGTTAACAGGGCGTGGTCAACAGCTCGAGACGCATTGGCATGGTTGCTCGATATGTCCTGGGACGAGTTCGATAGTTTCAATCAAGCGGCGCTTCCTGAATACTTGGACTTGCTGTCCAAAGACCTGAACGCCACCAAGTCCAACGCTAGCGTATTGATCGATGGTGGGATATGCAACCCGGGCCTCCTTGCGCAAGCAATCGCGACTCGTCAAATAGTATGCCTGGAAATACCGGAACGACCGAGCACCGAAATCTGGAATGAGACCTATGAACGAAAATCCATGAAGGAGGCAATCTATCAATTGGCGAAGCCGGAGGAAGCGTGGCGTAAATTCCTCGAATTTGACGAGCAAATAACACACACAATCCTCAAGGAATGTAAGGAGAATAACATCTCGGTCTGTTCCAGAGGCGAAACGGAAGCGGTAGATGACTTCGCTGAGAGGGTTGCCCAAGCATTGGGGATTCAACAGGGTCACAAATAGCTCAGCCGGCAACAAGCCGCTTGCCAACCGCGTTCAGCCGGTTTTGCGTAGGAACTTACTGTATTATCGAAATTAAGCGCAGGATCGCTCTGTTTAAAGCCGCCCAATCGCTTTGATACGTGCGTTGTAAGATGTAAGCACATGTCATTCCATATACTTACATGGAGGAAGATATTCGATGACATCGGATCATATGCGGAAGTTAGATAAGTATGCTGATGTAATTCTCAGGGTTGGTCTTAATTTTCAGCCCGGGCAGCGATTGCTCATAGGGTGGCCGGGTCACGGAATGTATGGAACGCCGATTGAATTAGCCCCTCTAGTACGGTTGGTTGTTGAGAAGGCGTATAAGCTGGGTGCTCGCATGGTCGATGTGATTTGGAACGATGACCAACTTCGATTAACTCGATTTAAGCATGCTGCTAAAAATACCTTCGAGGAATTTCCAATATGGCGAGCGGAAGCGGCGATAGAGGCCGCGAAAGCCGGCGATGCCATGCTCGTATTCTATGCAGAGAACCCCGATTTACTGATTGGACAGGACGTTGATTTAATCTCAACCTTTAATACAACCATCTCCAAGCACATGGCGCCATTTTCCGAATATATCTCAAAGAATTCCACGAACTGGACGGTCGTTACGGCACCAGTTGAAGGTTGGACAGAGAAGGTCTTCCCAGATCTACCTGCGGAAAAAGGAGAACTTAAGTTTTGGGACACTATTTTCGAAATGTGCCGAATCAATCAAGATGATCCCGTGAAAGCGTGGAAGGTCCATATCGCCGAATTGGCTTCGCGGAGCGAATACCTGAATCATAAGCAGTATGCGTCTTTGAAATTGACCGCTCCTGGCACAGACCTGACGGTCGGTTTACCCATGGGGCATATCTGGAGGGGCGGCCAAATGACAAGCCAAAATGGGATTGAATTCACTGCAAATCTTCCCACTGAAGAAATATTCACAACACCCCACAGGGGTATGACGGAGGGGAGTGTCACATTATCAAAGCCCCTTAATTATGGTGGAAGTTTGGTTGAGGGACTTAGGTTGACTTTTTCGGAAGGTCGATTGACTGAAATAACCGCTCGCCAAGGAGAGGAGTACCTGCAGAAGATACTCAAAGCGGACGAAGGAGCGAATCGCCTTGGTGAGATAGCTTTAGTGCCCCATAGTTCTCCTATCTCGAGGTCTGGTTTGCTCTATTACAACATCCTCATCGATGAAAATGCATCCAATCACATTGCTCTTGGTGACGCATACAGATTTGGTGTAGAGGGCGGAGAAGCGATGTCCGATGCAGAATTTGCGTCCATTGGTGGAAATGATAGCACTCTCCACATCGACTGCATGATCGGCTCAGACGAGATGGATATTGATGGCTTATCACATGATGGTGGATCAGAACCATTAATGCGAAAGGGTGAGTGGGCATTTGAGCTATAAGGGAATGTTAATCCGCATAGGCTATTTACTATGTGGTGAATAATCATACGCTTCCCCGCGGGCGCGACGGCTTCTTCCGTTGCTCTCACCAAATGGAAAGGACGATCAAATGGAAACTCGAGTTCTGGTAACCTACGCTACTAAGTACGGGGCAACAGCGGAGATTGCCGAGAAGATCGGGAAAATTATTCTTCAAGCGAGCCTGCAAACCGACGTGCTACCCATAGTTAGCGTCGGTGACCTCTCCCCGTATAAAGCAATTGTTCTGGGCAGCGCGGTTTATGTGGGTCAATGGCGTAAGGAGGCAGTGGCTTTTCTGGAGGCTAATGAGAGGACGATGGCCAAGCTGCCGGTTTGGTTCTTTTCTAGCGGGCCCACGGGCGAGGGGGACCCGGTTCAGCTGATGCAGGGCTGGCGCTTCCCTGAAGCGCAGCAACCCATCGCCGACCGCGTCCAGCCCCGCGATATCGCGTTCTTCCACGGCGTTTTGGACATGGAAAAACTCAGCTTAGCTGAGAAACTGCTCATCAAGGGCATCAAAGCACCGGTTGGCGACTTCCGAGACTGGGATGCCATCACATCTTGGGCCGCGTCTATCGCCGCTGCGCTGAAATAATCGGTCCTGTAACCATCAAGAATGTAAAGGGTATGACCGCATAGGAAATAGGAGGGGGTTGGATTTAACCTGAACCTTTCTTTTATACTCCTTGCTGACTGAGCCCTATATCAAAAACGCCCCGCGCTGCTCGCGCGGGGCGCATCTTTATACTCCGGCTTTATTAGATATCGAGGTTGGCCATCTGCTCGTAGAACTTCCAACGTGTGATGACGTCCTCGCGAATCGCCTCTAGCAGCATCCCTGCCCGATCCGGATCGGACTGGCGTAGTGAACGGAAGCGATTCTGCTTGTACATAAACGTCTCGATGTCCTCGGTCGGCACCTTGGAGTCGAGCTGCAGCGGGTTTTTGCCCTGGTCGCCCAGCCGTGGATCGTAGCGGAAGAGCGGCCAAAAACCACTCTTCACAGCATCCGCGTGGATATCTGTAGCTGTGGTCATGTCGATGCCGTGGGCGATGCAGTGCGCGTAGGCGATGATCAGCGAAGGACCGTCATAGGACTCGGCTTCGCTCATCGCCTTCACTAGTTGGGTCATGTTGTCGCCGTACGCGACCTGGGCTACATAGATGTTGCCATAGGTCATGGCGATCGCTCCCAGATCTTTTTTAGG
>Ga0114922_10000392_pt1 | contig 42075 bp, 32 predicted proteins | sample AartaG_FD_100975 | JGI IMG/M metagenome (GOLD analysis project Ga0114922, IMG submission 100975) | Deep subsurface microbial communities from Aarhus Bay to uncover new lineages of life (NeLLi) - Aarhus_00045 metaG | ecosystem: Environmental > Aquatic > Marine > Oceanic > Sediment | place... | reverse complement strand
GCGTAACCTTATTCGAGAAAGTGTCTATTTTACAAGTACTTATGGAAGCTGGCTACAAAACTGACAACACTGATTCCTGTAACCAGTTGATGTTATTCGACTTATAACCGGACAGTAGTGATTTTATTTGTTAAATAAACGCCACAAGTAACTAATATGGCGCCAATCGCTAAAGATAAAGTAATCGGTTCGGCGAGTATTAAAAAAGCGAGCAAAATGGCACTTACCGGAACAAAATTAATAAACAGCGAGGCTTTAATTGGGCCGATCTTGTTTATTCCTTCATAATACCAGACAAATCCCAGTACAGTTCCGAAGAAGCCCAGGTAAAAAATACCCAGCCACTCCATTAAAGAGTAATGAGTTAAATTCTGCATTATGCCCTTGAAATAAGCGGGGATAAACAAGCCAATCGCACCAATTACGGAAGAATAGGATACCAGGACAAGCGGCGAGAGGTCTGCCATTAACACCTTGCCTATTAAAGAGTAGGCAGCCCAGTTTAAAACACAGCAAAAGATGTAAAACTCACCCCATCCCAAGGTTCCATCCAGAATTTTAATCAGGCTCCCTCTTGAGATAACAATTACCGCACCGGTTACAGAAATGACGACTCCAGCAGCTTTTATCAAAGTTAGTTTTTCTTTGAAGAGGCAAGACGAAAGAATGGTGACAAAAACAGGACATGTCGCAACGATGAGCGCTGCACGAGAAGCTTCAATAACTTTGAGGCCTTTGAAGAAGAAAACGTTGTATGCAAACACCCCTGTCATTCCAAGAGCAATCACAGGGATGATTTGAGAGGTTTTTAGGGCGGGGAGCCTGCCATTGACTTTGAAGGTGAGTAAAAGCAGAAAAACCGAAGCTATGGTAAATCTTAAAAAGGCGGCTGAAAAAGGGTCAACATTTTTGGCAACAACTCTTCCCGCAATAAATGCACCTCCCCAAAATAAGGTCGTCAATAGTAACTTTATATAAATAAACATCAGGGGTCTTTTACTCGCTCTTGCTCCCATTGGTATTTGAGATTATCCGTCCACCGTGACTTTAACGGAATGCAAGTGCAATGTTAGCTGAGCTCCTGCGCATCAGCTACTGAATAAAGGTGAGCGTTCATTCCGACAGGCAATCCTACGCTCGTAAAACTCCACATGGAGAAGTACCTTTGCTATGGGCGGTTCCACTGCTCAATCATCTTCTGGATTTTTTCTCGATTCCAGTTCTTCGGCTTCGTATAGTCCTGGTTCGTTTCCAGCTCGTCAATGGATGGGGTTTTCGACGGCACGCCATCAGGTGGTACTTCGGCCCCGGTAATCCACACTAAAGCGTTTAGCACAAGTTTGCGAAAGTCATTGGACGCCCAGCTCCAGTGCCAGTGTCCGCCGGTAAAGCCGAAGCCTCGTCCGCCGTCCGGCCGCTCATACGCCCAGGCCACGTGTTCCGGCAAGCCCATTCGCGCACGAACGTGCGGATTGGCGCCGTGAGCATCGTTCCCTTCTCTGCGAGTGCTATCCGGAGGAATAGCGGTTAGTATCGGCGTAACGTTCTGCATGTTCTCGACGAAGCGCATGTGGTAGTACCACTCGTCGTCCATCCAGAAAGGCTTAACTCCGCGTGTGATGGGATGCTCAGGCAGTTTCTTGAATTCAGCCTTCCAGTGCGGATTAACCGACCAGAATGTCTCGAAGTATCCACCGGTCCAGTTAAGCATATAATCACCGGGTTTACCCTTGGGCACTTCGACCCCGTAGTGGAGCATGGCAATACCGACGCCCTTTTTCGCCAGCGCATCTACCTCTTCGAGATGTTTCATGACGATGTGCCCGCCGCCCCCGTCACAGAATGCCACGACGGCATCGGCGTTGTCGCACGCGGTCGGGTCCTTTGGCCAGCCGTTAAGATATACCGTCGCGTAAACGCTCGGCATGTTCTCGTTGAGCAGCTTTGCCAGCAGAATGCAGCCGGCATTGTGCTCGTGGCTGCCGTAGCCGTGGCTGCGCGGGCCGGCTACCAAAACTATCTTTTTCCTTTTCTGCATTTTCAAACGTTTAAGATGAATATCCTTGAACTGTACTGTCATTGGCGGTCCCGTGTGCAACTGCAGCGCCAGCACACCCGAAAGCTCTCGCTGTTTGCGGTCGTTGTCAATTACCTCAGCAGAAACTTTACCGTTGAGTTTAAGAATGATATGTTCGCTTCGGGCAATTATATGATATTCGTTCCAGCCGTCTTTTTTGATATTTGCAAACAAGCTGTCCGAATCTCCGAGCGATGTGCTTGTTTTGCTGCCGCCAGTGCCGATGATGGTTTTCTGTCCACGCAAGGCAAGTTTCCCTCGGCCGCGCTCATCGTAAAGCGCGCCGGCATATCGACCAGTCAGGACGATGTCCGCCTGGTAGCCGATGGCGTGGCCATCCTCTTCGGCCCGGCTGCGAATCTGAACGCCGGAGTTGGCCGACTGTGTTCCGCTGATGCGATACTTCAGTTTCAACTCGAAGTCGTCCAGTTCGCCCAATTGCCATACAAGGAATTGGTTCGTTTTAACCGGATTTTGCTGCGTCGAGCGAGCAGTGATTGCACCGTCCTGGACCGACCAGTAGCTCATGTTTGGTGCTTCCCAGCCGTTGAGTGTTTTGCCATCGAAGATGGGTTTAAAACCGTCTTGCCCGGCAGCCTCGCTCATAACCAACCCAAAAAGACCAAACAACATAAGACAAACAAGTTGTAAACGAATTGTACGCATAATAGTTTCTCCTGTGTAAATAATGTGAACCTATACAAAAATTTTCGTTATGCCGTAGCATTTAGCCATCGGCTTGCCATTGTTCTTTAACAAACTTCAACCCGTAGGTATAAACTTCCTCCCGGTTGGGGAAGAAGTCCCGCCAGACACGAGTGGCGGCAGCGAGGTCCGGCAGCGCCCGCCCGAATGCCTCAATTACCAGCCATCCATCGTAGCCGCCCGAGTGCAGCGCCTTGAAGGTGCCCGGCCAGTCAATGTGGCCTTTGCCCGGCGTGCCGCGGTCGTTTTCGCTGATGTGTATATGCTTAATCATATCGATGTGGGGACCGATACAACCGACAGGATCCTTCTCTTCGATGTTGGCGTGGAAAGTATCATAAAGTATGCCGAAGTTGGCATGGTCAACAAGCCGGACGTAATCCGCTGTGTCGGCCATTGTGTTGAGAAAATAACATTCGAAGCGGTTGAGGTATTCCACAGCCAGAGCAAGGTTGGCTTCGGCGGCAAGCTCGGCTGCCTGGCGGTGCACCTTGGCTGCCCGCTGCTTTTCCTCCTTAGTTGGTGCCTGACCTGTGAATATGCCCAACGGTTGATAGAAAGGCCCACACAAAACTTCCGAGCTCAAGGCCGCCGAGCAGTCAATCGCCCACTTTAGGTGTTCAGCAGCTCCTTCACGGTGGCCGGCGTCAGCACTAACGGGGTTGTGCTCCTCGTCCGGGATGACCGTAACGGAGGTGCATTTCAGTCCATTGTCCTTAATCGCCTTACCAACCTTTTCAAAGTGTTCGGGCTGACCCTCGAAAAGAGGAATCTCAACGCCGTCATAGCCGACCTTCTTGATTGTTTCCAATAGGGGAAAATCCTCCTCGGTAACGTGCGTGGTCCACAACAACATATTAAAACCGATTTTCATTATAGTTTCTCCTTTTACTTCCAACGGTAAATATTATTCTAATGTCCGAGCCGATAGTTAATCTTTAACCTAATAAGGACGGTTCGCTAAGAGTCCCTGCGGTTACGGACGAACCGGGATATTCAACTCGGCGAGTGTATTGCGCATCCATTTTAGTGATTGCTCTATCATCGGCCCACCCTGCCCTTCACACTCCATACTCAGCACGCCATCGTAGCCGTGGTCCCGTAAAAGCTCCAGGCACCGGCGAATGTTCCCGGCGTTTACACCCTCACCCAACGCACAGTGACTGACGGCGATGCCGGTTTGTTCGCCCCGAACCGATGCGGCCAATGATTTGGAAACGTCCTTTATATGCACGTGGCTGATACGGTCAACAAACCGTTTGATAAACGCTGCCGGCTCCCGGCCGGCTATAAAGGTATTGCCCGTATCCATATTCATTTGCAGGTAAGGGCTGTCGCAGAAGTTCAGCATTTTTTCCATCATATCCGGCTTGGTAGTGAAGTATCCGTGCGGCTCTATGTTGACCGTAATCTTATGCGCCTCGGCAACTTCGATAATCTGTTCGTAGCTGCGTTTCATCATGTCCATAGCTTCGGTGTCGCTAAGACCCTTGGGCTGCTGCATTCCGTCGGTGGTATCAACGCACGGACAACCCATCAGGTTCGACCACTGGATGGCTTTCATAACGTATGGCACACCGCGGAGGGGGCCATCTTTGCCCGACAGCGGGTAGGCGGCATCTACCTGTGAGAAACATACTCCATAGTTCTCCATTTTCCGCCGGAGCAGCAGCGGGTCTTCGTAAAGGGCCACATGCGGCTGATAACCCAGACCGTGTATCCAACTGACCCCGTCAATTAAGCCGCACTCGATATAATGCACATCGTTACGCTGAGCCCACTGAAGGCAGGCCTCGAAGCTGAAATATGAGCTGTTAAAAGCGTCCGTATGAAATCCTATTTTCACCTCTCACACATCTCCATTAAAAATTACAGAATCTGTAAACAACTGATTATTGCATGGTTGCCGCGACCGGTGTCAGCCGGGCTGTCCAGGCACAACCTCGCCGCAAAAGCTCGGCAGCAGGTGGATTCTTAATCGCTTTTACATCATGGCCCAGAGCGCAATGAAAGACCCGCCCCCTGCCATATTCAAATACAAAAGCCATCGGATAATCCCTGCCATTCACCTTAGAACGGGCGGTTGCAAGCAGGTTAACCGGTTTCTGGCCCGCAAGACATGTGTATAGCTCATCATCGGTCTGGAAAGCGGTCATCCCTCGTGTGATGGGATGTTCCTTATTAACAATGTCTACGCCGAACGGCCCCTTGGGATCGTGCGCCCTGAGGTCTGGGTCCCAGACACGACCGGAGAGGTTTTGAAATTCCGGCCAGTCCCGAAATGCGCCGCAGCCAAAATGCAGAACAAACAAACCCTTGCCTTCATTGACGAATTTTTGCAGGTTTGCGCGAGCCTGTTGACCGGGCGGAGGCTTTTCCCAGCTCATAAAGTGCACCACAATTACATCGTAGTCGTGCACCTCGTCTGTTCCCAGGAATTCCGGCTGTTCCACCACGTCCACCTCCATTCTTGGGTCTTCGTCGAGGACCTCAGCCAGCGCTGGAGCCGTCTGCCGCCAGTTGTGAGCTGGATGGTCGATGCCGGTAACTATCAGCACCTTCTTACTCGGTATTTCGCTTTGGCCTTCTATCGAAGCTGTCGGGGCCAAACCGCAACCGGCCATAAAAATGACTAACGCTCCAAATACCGCGGTGTACTTCATAACCGGTCTCCTTCGAAGTTTTGTTCGGTGGGCTTTAGCCCACCGTACGAAACTTTGATGCTTCATCGGGCAACAAAACACCTGTTTATTGCCTTGTAACATAACACTTCCCGTTACCACTTGTCAAATCTTATTTTCCACGCGATTATCTCTTTCCAATTGTAACACAGGGGGTTGCATATCTTTCTTCGGTGTGGTATAAGGACAAGGAGTTAGCAGGAAGCAGCAGGTATTCAGAGTTTAGTAATCAGTGTTATGGAAACAACAGAATTAAAATCAGCGATATCAGAGCTTTTGGCCCGGGTTGTGAAAATCCGGGACTGGCTTTGACTTGTCCAATAAGAAATCCAAATTGCAAAAACTGGAATCCCGGATGTCCAGAGAGGGATTCTGGGATAATCCAGATTCAGCCCAGTCTGTGGTCTCTCAATTGAGCGCACTAAAATCAGTCATTGAGCCGGTGGAAGAAATACAGCACGAGGTTAAAGACCTTCAAGAGCTGTTCGAATTAGCAGCTTCCGAATCCGACGATGAGGAGCTCAGACAGTTAGAAAATGACCTGAGTGCACTTGTCAAAAGGTGCGAACAGATCGAATTAGCCGGGTTGTTATCCAGACCCGAAGATATGAAGAACTGCTTCTTTAGTATTCACGCCGGGGCGGGAGGAACAGAGAGCTGTGATTGGGCGAATATGCTGCTTAGAATGTATACGCGGTACTTCGAGACAAACAAATACAAATTCCAGGAGCTTGATATCACGCCGGGCGAAGAGGCGGGAATTCGGTCGATAACACTGCGAGTCAGCGGGCCTTTTGCGTTCGGCAAGCTCTCTTGCGAAACCGGCGTGCATCGGCTCGTGAGAATAAGCCCATTTGATTCGCAGAGCAGGCGGCACACGAGCTTTGCGGCTGTGGACTGCGTTCCGGAATTCGAGGACGATATCGACGTTGAAATAAATGAGGATGAACTGAGGATTGATTTTTATCGCGCCAGTGGGGCCGGGGGTCAGCACGTGAACAAGACCAGCTCGGCGGTACGGCTTACACACGAGCCGACCGGTATCGTAGTGCAGTGCCAGAACGAAAGAAGCCAGCATAAGAATAGAGCACAGGCGATGAAGGTGCTCAAGGCAAGATTGTATATGCTCGAGCAGCAAAAACGGGATGATGAGCTTGCAAAACTGTACGGCAATAAGGGCGAAATTGCCTGGGGAAGCCAGATACGAAGCTATGTTATGCAGCCTTACCAAATGGTCAAGGACCACCGAACCAGCTTCCAGAGCGGCAATGTGGAGGCGGTGCTGGATGGAGAGCTCAACGGATTTATCGAAAACTATCTGCGGTATCGAGCAAAAAATAAACAAAAGTAAAAAAAGGTCAGAAAAGATGAAAGAGATTATTGATGTCGAACTAAAAACACGGACGGTTGATCCGGTAAAATGCCGGACAGACCTGCTTGCAGTGGGGCTGTTTTCAGATACTAAAGGTCTGGATAAATTAAATGCGCAGCTCAACGGCAAGCTCGACGGTGCAATCGAGCGACTGATTAAGTTAGGCGATTTAAAACCAAAGGAGGGAACCAGTGCAATCGTTTATGGCAACGAGAGGATAGGAGCCGAAAGGATTCTACTGGTCGGCTTAGGTGAAAAGAAAAAAGCGACACTTGATACGATTCGCAAAGCGGCATCTAACACGGCAAAAAAGTCAGTGGAAATGAAAATAGAAACTATCAGCCTGGCGCTGCATAAAGCATTTGGGGGACGATTCGATTTATCTGCAATGGGCAGGGCCGTAGCGGAAGGGGCATATTTCGGAAGCTATCGCTATGATGAGTTTGTTACCGACAGCGAAAACGGACGGGCGGATTCGCTTAAAGTTGAAGTGATTGATTCAGACTCGGCAAAAACAAGAAAATTAAACAAAGGTCTTTTGAGCGGGATTGCTATCGGCAAGGCGCAAAGCTATGCCAGGACCTTAGCGAACCGGCCTGCCAACGTAATAAATCCAGCCGAGCTGGCAGCCGCTGCAAAAGAGTTAGCCGGTAGTGCGAAGAGGTTGAGCTGTACGGTTTTTGACGAAAAACAATTGGCGGCAAAGGGTATGGGCGGGGTGCTTGCGGTCGGGTCAGGCTCACAAAATAAGCCGAGATTTATTGTTTTGAAATACAGCCCCGCCGGCAGAGCTGCAAGCCGTCAGCCAACGGTTGGTCTGGTGGGCAAAGCGATAACTTTCGACTCCGGCGGAATAAGCATTAAGCCCGCCGCCAATATGGACCAGATGAAATTGGACAAAAGCGGCGGTATTGCAGTGTTGGCAACGATGAAGGCTGTGGCGGAGCTGGGGCTGGGGCTTAATGTTTACGGTATAATTCCATCTGCGGAAAACTTACCGAGCGGAACGAGCTATCGACCCGGTGACATTATCACAACCTTCAGCGGCAAAACCGTTGAGGTGCAAAATACCGACGCAGAAGGCAGGATGATACTGTGCGACGGCCTTGACTACGCCGTCAAACAAAAATGCGATATTATCATTGACATAGCAACATTGACGGGCGCCTGTATGGTTGCTCTTGGCAAATATATGGCCGGACTAATGGGCAACGATGAGAAACTGATAAAGCAATTGCAGAGGGCCTCAAAGGACAGCGGTGAAAAGGTCTGGCCAATGCCGAGCAGCGAGGAGTACGCAAAAGAGATGAAGAGCAAGATAGCCGATCTGAAGAATATCGGCAGTAAATGGGGTGGAGCCTGCACCGCAGCGGCCTTTTTGAGGCAATTTGTCGGTGATACAAAATGGGCACATCTGGATATTGCCGGTATGGATATATTCAGTAAACCTACCGAATTTTCATCGGAAGGCTCTACCGGTTTTGGTGTACGGTTACTTACTACTTATCTTATTAACTTAACATCAAAGAAAACATGACCTAAACCAAATAGAGTTAAAGACGTAAATTAGTTGACAGTCGAATAATACTAATATTTATGAGTCAAAGAAATGGCCAAAAAAAGCAAGACCATAGATACCGAGAGAATCAGAAAAGCGGTTAAGGAAATAATCTTAGCGGTTGGTGAAGACACCGAGCGCGAGGGCTTAAAGAAAACACCGGAACGGGTGGCAAGGATGTACGCTGAACTTTTAGGCGGGATGCACGAGGACCCTAAAAAACATCTTAGCATCTTTAGTGAAAACTACGACGAAATCGTTCTGCTGCGTGACGTACCATTTTACAGTATCTGCGAGCATCACCTAATGCCGTTTATCGGTTCAGCTAATGTTGCCTATTTGCCTTCGGGAACGGTGCTTGGTGTCAGCAAGTTAGCTCGTATTGTGGACTGTTTTGCCCGGCGACTCCAGACGCAGGAAAGGCTTACGTACCAGATAGCTGATTTCATAATGAACAGCTTAAAGCCAAAGGGTGTCGCAGTTGTGCTGGAAGCTTCACATAGCTGTATGACCATTCGTGGCATAAAGAAGCCCGGCTCGGTAATGGTAACATCGGCACTTCGCGGGATATTTAAGAGAGACTCGAGAAGCCGAAATGAGGTTATGAGTCTGATGCATAACGGCAACAAGTAAGGGATTTTTCTTATGCACAAGCTCACCAGGCAGGTGCGGTTTTCGATTAATCCTTTTCTGTCAAAAGAAAATGAAGGATTCAACTCGTTTGTCTCTATGCCGGCCGGTGAAGGACTGTCAATATTCTTAGAATTATCTGTCGAAGTGGCTGGTGAGGTTGAACCGGCTACGGGATTCGTTGTTAATGTAGCTGATATTGACAAGAACGTTCGCGAATTCGTAGTGCCGGTTTTTGCCGAGCGAATAGAAAAAGATTTTAGTCGGGCCGAACACATTGGTTTCTTTGCCTTGACTGAACTTCTAAAATCAGCCTGGAGCAGACTGGCTGATAAGTTTGGGGCTGCCCAGTTGAGCAAATTGAGCCTGAAGCTGAATCCTTTCAGGAAGGTAGTTATAGATTCGAAAGATTTGGAAATGGTTTATTTTAGTGAGAAATTCGAATTTGCAGCAATGCACAAGCTCTGGAACAATGATTTCTCCGAAGAGCAGAATTTTGAGTTTTTCGGAAAATGCGCAAATCCCACCGGTCACGGCCACAACTATATCGTTGAGGTTACGATAAAAATGCCCGCAAATAAAAATGATTTCCATATCAGCGATTTTGAAAGAGTAGTTGACGATGAGCTGATAAAACTCGTTGACCATAAGAATTTGAATGCCGACGTTAGCCGGTTCAGCACAACCAATCCCACCGTTGAAAATATTGCAGCTTTCGCATGGAATAAACTCGTGGGCAAATTCGGCCAGGCGGCTCTGCATTGTGTTACCATCTGGGAAACCGACAAGACATATAGCTCATACTACAGCCCAAATAACAACAAATAATATAACTCCGAAACAAAGCCGAACCGGTGTGCCCGAGTATCATTATGTTGGGAATTACGAATTTATCGGACTTCAGAGATGTATAGTTTTCAACATAAAATCGGCTGTTAGGCATCTGCCAAAGCTCTGCGCTTTAGGGCCAACAGCTACTTAGGGGGCATGTCTTTGCTAAAGCTATGTTCTTTATTTGCCGATACTTATGGTATAAGAAAGCTACCGGTCGGTACGCTCCAATCAGGGGTGTGCATCAGGATAATTGGTGCGGCTATGACCGCAAGAAAAAGGTTTCCACAGAACAATCAGCTATGACAGTGAGGCTGTATTTGTTTGTATGCGCAGCCGACGGGGACGGAGTCCAACCAAATTGATTGTTGATAACCGACTAATAATGATTATTCTTTGCAGATTAGAAAGTTTTTCCATGGAGTTTATATGACAGTATTGATTACAGGCGGGGCAGGTTTTATCGGCTCTCATCTGGCGGAGCGGCTGCTCAAAGATGGTAATAAGGTGCTTGTCATCGATAACCTCAGCACCGGCAGTTTGAAAAATATCGAAAGTTTCAAAGAGCATCCCGGTTTCGAGTTTGTCGAAGGTGACATCCATAACGCCGAGCTGATAGAGCCCCTGGTTGAGCAGAGCGAAGCGGTCTTTCATCTGGCTGCTGCTGTTGGCGTCAGGCTGATAGCCGAGGACCCGGTGCATACGATAGAAACCAATATCGGGGGCACTGAAATAGTGCTGGACGTGGCAAATAAATTCGGCAAAAAAATCCTCATCGCCTCAACCAGCGAAGTGTACGGCAAAAGCGAATCTGTTCCCTTTCGCGAAGACGATGATATTGTGCTCGGCAGCACGTGTCTATCGCGGTGGTCGTATGCCTGCAGTAAGGCGATAGACGAATTTCTGGGCCTGGCTTTTTATCAACAGTATGGATTGGGCGTGGTAATCGGCAGGTTCTTTAATACAATCGGGCCGAGACAAACAGGCCAGTACGGGATGGTGGTGCCCCGATTTGTGCAAAGTGCGTTGAGGAATGAGCCTATTTTCATATATGGAACAGGCAAGCAAACAAGATGTTTTTGCTATGTGGCCGACCTTATTGAGGCGATTATCAGCCTGATGAACTGCAAACAGGCTGCGGGTAAAGTTTATAATATCGGTTCCAATGAAGAGATTTCTATCGAAGAGCTGGCTGATAAAATTATCGATATGACGGGTAGTAAGAGCAAAAAACAATTTGTATCCTATGAAGCTGCTTACGGAAGGCCAATTGAGGACATGATGCGGCGTTTGCCGAGCGTGGAACGAATCAAAAAAGCAATTGGCTGGGAACCTAAAACAAGCCTGACCGAAATGTTGCAGCTTATTATTGATAACGAAAAGCGTAAAAAGGACTGAACATTATGAAAAAGGCGCTGATTACAGGTATTACAGGGCAGGACGGCTCATATCTTGCAGAACTGCTGCTGAAAAAAGGTTACCAGCTCTGGGGTATCATGCGGCGAAGCTCGTCGTTTCATACAGGCAGGATTGACCATTTGTATAAAGACCCGCACGAACAGCCACGACTTAGATTGATTTATGGGGATTTGACCGATGGCAGTAACCTGTCAACAATTATTAACAAGATTAAGCCGGACGAAGTCTATAACTTAGGCGCACAAAGCCATGTTCGGGTAAGTTTTGATATGCCTATCTACACGGCTGATACGGACGCTCTTGGAACACTTCGGCTATTGGAGGCAATCCGTTCCAGCGATAAGCCGGCTAAGTTTTATCAGGCCTCCAGCAGCGAGATGTACGGCAAGGTTGTCGAAACGCCGCAAACAGAAAAGACACCGTTTTATCCGCGAAGTCCATACGGTTGTGCGAAGGCGTACAGTTTTTGGCAGACGGTAAACTATCGAGAAGCTTATGGCTTGTTTACGTGTAACGGGATTCTATTCAATCACGAATCGCCGAGGCGAGGCGAGACATTTGTTACGCGAAAAATTACACGAGCAGCGACAAGAATTAAATTAGGTCTGCAGGACAAACTCTATTTGGGTAATCTGGAGGCAAAACGAGACTGGGGGTTTGCCGGCGATTATGTCGAAGCAATGTGGCTTATGCTCCAGCAGGACAAGCCGGACGATTATGTTGTGGCCACAGGCGAAAGCCATTCGGTCAGAGAATTTGTGGCGGAGGTTTTTAGTTATCTTGACCTGGATTGGCAAGAGTATGTCGAAATAGACCGGCGGTATTTCAGGCCGACCGAAGTTGATTACCTCCAGGGCGATGCAGGCAAGGCAAAAAAAGTGCTCAAGTGGGAACCGAAAGTAACCTTTAAAGAGCTTGCAAGTATAATGACCGATGCTGATATGAAAATCGCTGAGAACGAGAAAATTATCAAAGACCACCAGAAAACAAAACAATGAGCGGTTTTTTTGAGAATAGACGAGTTGTTGTTACCGGCGGCGCCGGTTTCTTAGGCGGTTACGTTACCGAAGGGCTGCAAAAACGGGGCTGTAAGAGTATCCTTGTGCCTAAGATAGAAGACTATGACCTGGTCAACATAGATGACACAATTCGGATGTACGACGATATGAAGCCGGATATTGTTATTCACTTAGCTGCGGTCGTGGGCGGAATTGGTGCCAATCGCGAACATCCGGGTGAGTTTTTCTATAAGAATTTGATGATGGGCGTTCAGCTGATAGAACAGGGCAGACTACGAAACATTGAAAAGTTTGTTGCGATAGGTACGGTTTGTGCATATCCGAAATTTACGCCGGTGCCGTTTAAGGAAGAAGACATTTGGAACGGATATCCGGAGGAGACTAATGCACCATACGGGCTGGCCAAGAAAATGCTGCTTGTTCAATCGCAGGCTTACCGGGCTGAATATGGCTTCAATTCGATATTTCTGCTGCCGGTAAATCTTTACGGGCCCGGCGATAATTTTGACCCCGCCGGCAGTCACGTGATACCAGCGTTGATAAAGAAATGTGTCGATGCCATTGATAGTGACGCGGATTATATTGACTGCTGGGGGACAGGGAGTGCTTCGCGTGAGTTTATTTATGTCGCCGATGCTGCTGAGGGGATTCTTTTGGCGACGGAACATTACAACGGCTCTGAGCCGGTCAATATCGGTGCCGGATTTGAAATAACAATAAAAGAGCTTGCTGAAAAGATTGTCGAGCTTACGGGCTTTACCGGCGAAATCCGCTGGGACAGCTCCAAGCCGGATGGACAGCCGAGGCGGCGTCTGGATGTCTCAAAAGCTAATAAATACTTCGGCTTTGAGGCTAAAAAACCTTTCGATGAAGGCCTTAAGGCGACAATAGACTGGTATCGAAAGCACAAGACTGCATAGTCAGGGAACCCCACGTAAAACATAGAGCTAAATATTTAGCCTGCGGTTTTACCGCAGGTCTCAACTCACATTGGAAAAACACAATTGGTGCTGATTGCGCGCAAAGAGCAATAAGGCTAAGCCTTAAAATGTTAAAACGACTCTTTTTATTATTTATATTAGTGTGTAACTGCAAGCTGGTTAGTGCCAGGGAAAATCTGGCACTACGCAAAAGTTACACATTCTCACCGAAACCTAATTATCATTTGTGCACCGACAGGTCCGATGTAATTCAACTCACCGACGGCAGAACATCCGGCAGTCAATGGACGAAAAAGAGCACCGTGGGCTGGCATAAAGCCGAGCCGGCTGTCGAAATTGTGATAGACCTCGGGAAGAATTACACTATTTATGAAGTCCGGATCCACACCATTGGGGGAGGCTTCGCAGACGTAGAATTTCCGGAATTTATAGCCGTGTTGTTGAGTGAAGATGGTCGGGAGTTTCGATTTGCCGGACTGGTAAGCAGTAAAGACTTTGGAAACGTCCGGGCACGCGGCTACCGCGGAGTCCCCCGGACGATGAGTATTCGGGATATAAATGCCACGGGACGATACGTCAAATTTATAATAAGGCCAAAATGGCGTTATGTATTCCTTGACGAAGTAGAGGTATTCGGCGATTCGCTTTCGGTTGCTAAAAATATCAAACTTCGAAATGACCTTGAAGTGTTTACAAGTTCTGAAAAACTACTAAAAAGAATTTACGGTTACCTGCAGTTGCGCGAAAATGCTGCCGCGGCACTGGAAAGTACCAAAGAGAACCGGTCGAAGCTATCCGGCCAATTCAGTGAGAAAATGCTTTCTGAACTTGCAAGAAATGCCCAAAAAGCAGATACACCTACAAAAATGCTTGCCATAAAGGAGCAGGTAGGTAAAACCAGAGCCGGAATATATAAGGCGTTGTATGAAAAGCCATTTGTGTGCCTGCCGGCAAATCCGATGGAGATTGTATTTGAAAAGAAGATGCCCCTTGACGAAAGTGCCAAAGATATAAGTGTTCAAATGTGGCAGAATGAATACGAGTCGGCTGCATTTAACATTGTAAACTGCTCTGATAAGGCGGTGATGATGGCCGTTTCTATTTCGCCATTGCTAAGCCCTGCCGGCGAGAAAATCGACAGTAACAAAACGTTCACGGTTAGAAGAGCGATATACGTTAAAGGCAGTACGGTCGGCTCGATAGCCGATGCACTTGTTTTGCAGGGGGAGCGTCCCTTTACTTTGCAGCCGGGTGAACTGACACAAATATGGTTGACGATTTTTAATCCGATGTTGACGGCCGGCAGCTATAAAGGCCGAGTCGGCGTTTTGGCAAAAATTGCAAATGGGAAAAATCTGCCGATCGAAACTATTCCTATTAACATAGAGGTTCAAGGGCACAAATTTCCTGAGAACGCTGCCCTTAATACGTGCAACTGGGCGTATTATAAAGTTGCCTCTGCGGCCGATATGGCCGAGGACCTTCATAATCATCATATTAACGTTTATACCGTTCCCCCGCAGGACCTGCCCTTTTTGCGATTTTCATCAGACCGGCCCGGCGTGGTAAGAAAACCGAATTTCGCAAATTTGGATAAAGCTCTTCAGTATCATAATTACGCCGGGACATATCTGCTTTGCCTGGACTTCAACAGCAGTAAGAAAGACCACGGCCGATTCGGGAACGTCAAATGGATGTCCCCAGCCTGGAAGGCTGTTTTTTCACAATGGCTGAAAAATCTGGTAAAGCATCTTAGGGATGCCGGAGTCGGTTACGATAAGTTCGCGCTGTATCCGTTCGATGAAAGTCTGTGCGATGAATTTTATAAACTTGCCAAGCTAATCAAGGCCATAGACCCGAAAGTAAGAATTTACGCAAACTCCTTCGGCAAAGGGCCAAAAGAATTTATGAGATTCCGAGAGCTTATTGATATATGGTGCCTTCAGGACAGCCATTGCGAGCGAAATCCTCGATGGCTGCAGCAAATAAAGGGCTTTGGGAAGCAAGTATGGACGTATGAGTGCTTAAGGCCAATGAAAGCCAAAGACCCTTATTCGTATTATCGCCTTCTGCCGTGGCGTGCTTTTAAGCGAGGTCAAACTGGGGCCGGGTTCTGGATTTACTACTACGGACTTAATTTTGAAACCGGTGCCGTTCCCTGGGATGACACTTTAAGGCCCCGGGGCTTTTCCGGCGTTGTTTATGGTAGCCGAGGCAGCCCTGTGCCGGGGCCATCGGAGAATATCGTTCCCTCGCGTCGTTGGGAGGCGTGGCGGGAGGGAGTCGAGGATTATCAATATCTTTTCGAAGTACAAAAAGCCATAAACTCGATTAGTAATAAAAAGCCGGAGATAGCAAAACAAGCTCAACAATCTCTTAAGAGTACGGTCGATTACGTGTTAAGAAACTCCAGCGATTGTAATGCTGTTTATCAGGCCCGGAGAGAGCTAACTAAGATTCTGCTGGAAGTTAAAAATGCAAGATAGTGCGGCACTGGAAACTTTCATAAAGAGCAGCAGTTATACGAGCCCGCAATATATCAAGAGGCTAAAATTTACATTTTCCGCGATATGCCAATATGCACAGGCTAAAAACAAGCCTATTAAAGAGCTTGAAATTTTGGAGTTCGGATGCGGTACAGGAGGGATTACTTTTCCATTGGCTTCTCTGAGTTCTCACATAACGGCATTCGATATTGACCCATCGGCAGTGTCCGTTATCTCAGAACGTATCCGGAAAGAGAATCTCAACAATGTGGTTGTTATGGAAGCGGACGGCCATAGCTTCGATGACAGTAAGACCTATGATATGGTCATTGCCAGCGAGGTTCTCGAACACGCCATCAATCCACGGGACTTTTTACAAAGAATCAAGGCCCGGGTCAATAAAGGCTCCCGGCTGGTTATAACTATTCCGAACGGCTATGGGCCATGGCAAATCAAAAGAAGGTTATCGATAATTACTTTTTTGCGCAGGAATAATTGGCTGCGTAGTATGTTCGGAAAGAGACCTTATATTACAGGGCAGGACCATTGCCAATTTTACACCAAAAAAAGATTTCTTAAGATGTTTTCCGAATTTTCCTTCAGACTTAGAGATTTCGGCAAATCGGATTCCATATTAGCAATTTTTGAAACGAGGCGGGGTCCTCTCTTCGGCAAGGCTGATGTGCGGCTTGCGGATATTTTACCTTGGTGGCTGGCAAGCGGCTGGTACTTTGTGTTCGAAGCGGAATAAACGAGATGTCGTTACGAAAACGGATAATAATTAACGCGGGCTCGAACTGGGCCAGCATGCTGGTGGCCGCGGTAGTCGGGCTGGTGTTGGTTCGAATTATATTACGCGACCTCGATGCAGCCGGCTACGGAGTCTGGGCCCTGCTGGCTACGGGACTGCGCTACCCGATGATTCTTGAGAGGGCATTTGTATTGGCGATAAATCGTTTTGTGGCTTTTTACCGCAGCGATATAAAAGAGCTGAACCGGTTTGTGTCGGCATCGTTTATCATACTTACCGCGCTGGCAATTTTGACCGTTGCAGCCATGACACTGCTGTCCTTTGTGATTTCAGATATATTTTCGGCTATTACCCCGGAATTTGAGCGCGATGCCAGGATTGCGTGCATACTGGTTGGTATTACGCTGGCCTTCAAGATGCTCGAGGCGAGTTTTAGCGGGACATTACAGGGCTGCCAGTACTACACGCGTTATAACGGCGTTGTAATTACAGCTAATCTGCTTCGGGCTGTTCTTACCATTGGTTTACTTGTGTTTTGGAAAAGTATAATCGCCGTCCAGTTAGCGTTCGGGATCACAGCAGCAGTATCTGCTCTATTGATGTTTATTGTAGCCCGAAGGTCGATTGCCGATTTGAGGGTAAACGCTCGTCTGATTAATAAAGAAACACTGCGGGAGCTCTGGCGATATACATCGCACTCTTTCGCACGCTCAGGCAGCTCAATTTTTATGTACAGCACAATGGCATTACTGGTCGGCTGGGCCGGTACTGCAGCACACGTCACTGTCTTTGATATCGCTTCAAGGATTCCGGGCTTTGTCCGTGGATTCCTGGCGGCTACACAGGTGGTTTTCCTGCCGGCGGTCTCCGACCTCTGGGCAAAAGGCCGAATCGAGGCAATAAAAGCAGTAATCAAAAAGGGTACACGGATAAGCTCGGTTCTGGCTTGTGCCTTACTGCTTTTATTGTTCATCTTCACAGAAAAAATTCTGGCTCTGTGGCTAAAAGGCGCAGTTCCGGAAGGAACAGTTTGGGTAATGCGAGTGCTAATCATATCGGTTCTCCCGGGCGGGCTTTTTGAGATATGGCTGCCAGCATTAGTCGGCATCGGACATCTAAGAGGCCTGACCATTGCGTCAATTGCGGCTGCTTTAATTGCTATTTTAATGGAGTTGATACTTTTACGGGGTTTCGTTACCGTCCCGATGGCACCGGCGATAGCGCTGGTTGTCGTTTTGTGGGCCAAGACAGGACTTTGGCTGCCCCTTTACGGTCTGCACAAATTAGGGATACGCCCCTATGAGTACTTAAAAGACAGCTTATATCAGCCGCTGGCGGCAAGTATTGTTTCAATAGCAATAATATGGGTCTTAAACAGTGTTCTACTAAAAGGAACCGTTCATTGGCTGGTTATGCTTGTGCTGGCCACTTTGATTGTAACGGCAAGTTTTACAGTTATTTCATTGCGAAAAGAAACAGTCGATTTAATCGTTACAGTAAGAAAAAGATTCAGGAGCGAACAGGAATATAAAATATGAAGGTCCTTGTTATTAATCAATGCTCTACAAACAAGGGTGACAGAGCCGTCCTGTTTTTCGTGCTCAGAGAGCTGGCCCGTAACGGCGTTGACCAAATCACGATATCGGCAAGCAATCCGGAATATTGGGAGGACAAGCCGGATTTTCCTGAGAAGGGTGTGCGAGTTATCCCGTGGGGATGGGACACTTCCCGCAAAAAAGGCACCGGCTTTTGGAGCAAAGTAATTCATCGAGTCTGGAAAGTTTTACTTAAGCGGCGAATTCATTTCCCATTGGTACGTAACGCCTTGATAGTGGGCAGACGTCCATGGTATCTTCGGTTCCTCGTAAATAGGCAATTCGTGGAAGCTGTCAATGAAGCTGATATGATTCTCAGCACCGGCGGGCATCACGTAACGACAATGTTCGTGCCCGATGCGGTTACTCCGCAAATATTCGATATGGCGGCAGCTTTGCTTTACGATAAGCCTTTGGTACTCTGGTCACAATCTATCGGGCCATTCAGCTTTAAGACACCGAAGAGCAGATTGATGGTGGAAAAAATACTTTCCGGAGCCAATCAAATATCTATCCGTGACGAGGCCTCGGCAGAGCAGATAAAAAAAATGGGGGTGTCTCCGGAGCACGTATCTAAGACACGTGAGTCTGTATTCGGCCTGTGCGACATTGTGAAATCACGAATCAGACCCGGTGAGCGCCCGGCCGTTATGGGAGTTGCTGTTTATGTACATACACGGGCCAACCGGCTCCAAGAGCACGAAAATCACCCGTGTTATTTTGCGGCGTTGATTGACCATGCCATAGAGGCCGGGTATAAGGTGCGTTTTTTCCCGATGGAACTGCAAGGCACGGACCGGGCCTGTATTGAGGCCGTGATAAATAATGTTGATAAAAAGGAAAATTGCGAAATTGTAGAGGGCTTTCCGGGAACAAGTGACCATATAAACGCCGTCGCGCAGTGTAAAATGTTCGTCGGGCACAAGACCCATTCGCAAATATTCTCTTTAGTTGCCGCAACGCCGCTGCTTGCCGTTGCATATCATAAAAAGACCGAGGATTTTATGGTTCAGTTCGGGCTTGAAAAATATTGCATTACCGATGCCCAGATTGGTGCGGAAAAGCTGATAGAGCTGTTTGATGAAATCAATAATGACCTGGACTCCATCAATAAGAAGGAAGAAGAGGTCGGCTCGAAAATGTGCACGCAGGTAAAACAAGATTTTGCAGATATGATTAAGCAGCTCCGCGGCGGCGCATAAAACACCAATATTGAAAGAAAATACATTAAATTCCGGATTTTTGGGCTGTAATCATAGACTTTAATCTCCGATATTGAATTCCAGATTCTATTTTTTCAGCCTAAGCAGGCAATTATATAAGTTTATCCCGGGAAGCCTTATTTAGAGACAAACTAAATGGCAACATTTATTGCAATATTATGTTTGATTGTAATAGTAATATGTGTGCCGCTGGTATTCCTGAAGCCGAAGTGGGTGTTTTACATATTCCTGGTGTCCGTTACGTTTCACAGCATACTTGCCGGTTTCATATTTTCCGCCGGTAACCTTGGTATGCCCCGCACATGGGCGCCGGCGGATATCCTGGCGTGGTTAACGTTAGCGGCAGCGCTTTTTGTGCCGAGAGAGCGACAGTATCGGACCGGTGTTATCGGAAAATGCTTCTTCGTCATAGCATTACTAACCCTGCTTGCCCTGATACAGGGCCTGCTGATGTATACTCAGACCGCATTTACACATTCGAGAGTGGCGCACTTTGTTGCAGCCATGATATTCGGACTTAGATACTTCACGAACTATTCCCGCGTGAACGGTTTTTTGAAATTCTCGGCAGTTTTGCTTCTTGTGATGTTTGTCGTGCATATTTTTGTCAGATTCGGTGTATTTACTCCGCGGGCCGCTGAAATCGAAGCTCCCACACAATTGGGGGGTGAAAGGGGCACATATTCTCTTGTTCCCCTGCTCTATCTTTCGCTGATAAGCATTGCCATAGGCAGGCTGGTCGGTAAAGTCGGCTTCGCCCCTGTATCAATGTTTATGCTGCTGGTCGGTATAAGCGGCGTAGTATTGAGCGAAACAAGGTCGATGTACGGAGCAATGGGTGTGCTCGCAATAGCGGCGCTTTTGTTCGTCAGGGGCAGGATTAGAACTATACTGGCATTCGGGATTGTCGGTCTGCTCGCAGTAGGGGCAGCCTCTGCAATAGGTTTCGATTTCCTGGAAAGATTTCGAGCCGGCACCACAAAAACAGGCAAAGTTGAAATACCAAAACTATATCAGAAAGGCTCCTGGAGGGCTTTGGAACACGAAATAATCCTTTCGAGTTACAAGCAGGAGCCTTATTTTATATTGACCGGCAGGGGTATCGGCGCACTGCATCCGGCACCCGCAGGGAAAGACCCTCTGGTGGGTTTTTACCACTCAGAGTATCTGGGCTGGCTGGATAGATGTGGTTTGACCGGTTTAATAACCGTGCTCATCCTGATGTTTGCAATTCTTGTGCGAAGCTTCGCTTTATCCAGGAGCGATGTCCCGTATATGCGATATTACGGAGTAACGAGCTTTTTACTGATGATGGCTTTGGCGGCGGATGGATTCTTCCATCCTATATTTTCGAATCCCCGGGCCGCACCGCTGCTGATATGCTTCGCAGCTATAATGGCTAACTGGCAGGACATTTATGTAAGCTTCTATCAGGAAGAAGAGGTTCTTGAGGAAAGCGAAGCGTATCCTGAGCTTCTTTATGTTTAACTCCATAGTGTATTGAATGCGACTGGGAGTACCTTCCCAATTACAGCAGAGAAGGAAAAATCACAAATGCGGGTATTGATTGCGGCCGGTGCAAGCAAGGGCGGCTTATACGCATATACCGACGCCTTATGCAGCGGTCTGTGCGGGATTGGTGCGGATGTAACCGTACTGACCAACTCATTGTGGGCGGATCTGCCGAGGCCTTACAGAGTTGACAGGCGCCTGCTTGAGTTTATCGATAAGAAGAAGCAGTGGTCAAAACTGCACTGGGCGGCGGACCGATTTTACCGAAGCCTGAGCAACAGCTTGCGGCGGAACCAATTTGCTGTTCGCAATTGTTTCGATGTAGTTCATTTTCAGGGTGTGGGCACTCCGCTATTGGACCAGCTTTTTCTAAAGCCCCTGACACGGCGTTTACCTGTGGTACTAACGGTCCATGATGTTAAGCCTCACTACGACCGTTTTGTCAGCAGGGCTTCATTCATAAAACGGAGTCTTCGAATCCCCCATCGCTTGATAGTTCATTACGAGGATGGCAAGAGGCAATTGGTTGACCGCTGGGGTGTTAGTACCGAGCGTATAGACGTAATCCCCCATGGAATTATGCCGCTGCAAAATCCACCTGACCCGACCGATGCACGGAAAAAATTAAATCTGCCGTTAGACCGTCAGATAATACTTTTCTTCGGAGGGATTCGTCCAAACAAAGGTCTGGATATTCTTCTTAAAGCATTGGAAATTATCAAATCGCGCAATCGCCGGGTTTTACTGGTCATTGCCGGCGGTCTTCTCGGCAGATTTAGTTTCGAGCCGTACGCCGATATAATCAAAAAATCCGATTTATCAGATTCTGTAAAAAGCTTTATAAAATTTATCCCTGAAGAAGAGGTTGACGACTTCTTTGCGGCCTCAGACCTTGTAGTATTACCCTATTTGACATTCGAATCACAGAGCGGAGTGCTGCTCCGTGCTTACGCTCACAGAAAACCTGTGGTCGTCAGTAATGTCGGAGCGATGGGTGAGCTGGTCATCTCAGATAAAGTTGGATTGACCGTCGAGCCTGGGAGCTCAGAAACTTTAGCTGAAGCAATTACCAGTGTATTAGGCAGCCTCGACAGCTATCATTCCCATTATGACCCCGAACTTGAAAACAAGTATAGCTGGAAGCATATAGCCGAATTGACTATGAACAGCTATCAGGCGGCTATAAGCAAAAAATTAGAAAAACAAAGATAAATCAAGAATGAAAATAGCATACGTTGTTTCGAGTTTGAAAGTCAGTATGACCTTCGTGGCCAATGAGCTCGAAGCGCACGAAAAAGCCGGATGGCAGGTTTTGCCGTTGGTCAGCTGCAGGCCGGAGACGTTTACAAATTTATCCGATCTTCTGGTCAAATGGAACAAGCGTGCCGTGTTTCGCCCTAATGTTTTTATACAGATAGGTGCAACCTTACGGGAAATCATTACACATCCTCTCCGTTTTGCCAAAATATGCTTTTGGCTGGTAACTTTGCTAATACACAGCCCAACCGAGTTCGCAAAGGCACTTTATGAGCTAACAATTTCCTGCTGGTTTGCCAGCCATTGCAGGCATTTCGGAGCGGAACACATACACGTGCACTTTGCCAGCCGGTCTCTCAGCTTGGGCTTGATGATTGGGATGTTGACTGATTTGCCTGTCTCCTGTACGGTTCATGCTTTTGACATATTTACAAGAAGTCCGGGCAGCTTACAAATACGATTAGCAAAATGTAAATTCATAGCTGCTGTATCTCAATTCAATGTCGAATATCTTCGCAACACTTGCGGCAAATCTGTTGCCGATTTGTGTCGTGTTGTGCATTGTGGGATAGACGTTGAAAAATTCAGGTCTGTCTCTCGTCAACCGGAAGCAGGGAAAATGATTTGTGTGTGCCGGCTTAGCCCAAAAAAGGGCCTTGATATTGCGATAAAGGCCTGTGCGAAATTGCGAGACGATAACGTAAATTTCCAATTTGAAATTGTTGGAGATGGGCCGCAGCGTCAACTTCTTGAAGAATTGATTGAACGGCTGCATTTGGGCGATAAAGTTAAGTTACTCGGTGCCAGGCCAAACGATGAGCTGATGGGACTGTTTAATCGGGCCTGTATATTTCTTATGCCGTGTGTCAAGACCCCTGATGGAGATATGGACGGCATTCCCGTTGCGATGATGGAAGCAATGGCATGCGAGGTGCCGGTGATGTCAACGAGTATATCGGGAATCCCGGAACTGGTTGAAGACGGTCTGACAGGTCGCCTGGCTCCGGAGAAAAATGTCGATGCGCTGGCGCAAATCTTAAAAGAGCTTCTTGCTGATATGGACAAAATAGAGCAGTTCGGAAAAGCCGGTCGTGAACGTGTTCAAAAGGATTTTTGTATTTCCCAAAACGCAGCAAAGTTGAGGGAGTTAATCAGTACCTGATGCACATTCTCTATATTCATCAACATTTTGCCACGCCGGCCGGCAGCACGGGCACACGGTCGTATGAATTTGCCCGCCGATGGGTAAAAGCAGGGCACAAGGTTACTTTGATAACAGGCCATTATGATATCGGCGGTTTGCAAGTGTCCGGCGCACTTTACCAGAAACAAAAAATAGAAGGAATAAATGTAGTTGTTGTTGGGACCAAATACAGCAACAAGCAATCATATATACGCAGAATAACTTCGTTCCTGTCCTTTTGCCTTTTGAGCATTTATTCGGGCCTGAGAACTAAAGGCGTGGATGTTATATATGTATCAAGCACACCTTTAACGGTTGGAATACCCGCGATGGTTATAAAACGGGCCAAACATATTCCATTCGTTTTCGAGGTGCGCGACCAGTGGCCTGAAATACCAATCGAGCTGGGTATCATAACCAACAGGTTTCTTATCAAGATACTCTTATGGCTCGAAAAAACCATTTACAAAAATTGCTCTTCCATAGTTGCTTTGTCGCCGGGCCAGGCGTATGGTATAATAAAGGTCTTGACCCCCAATGGTCGCAATCGTGGGTTGACTGAGGAAAAACCGATAACGGTAATACCCAACAGTTGCGACATTGATTTATTCAGGCCGGATATTGACGGCTCAGCCATACGACAAAGAATGGGCTGGGGGGATAAACTTGTTCTTCTCCACACAGGCGCAATGGGTAAGGTCAACGGCCTGGATTTCGTTATCAAAGCTGCCGAAAGGCTTAAAGAGCATAGTGATATTATGTGTGTATTGATAGGTGACGGAAATCAAAAACTGTTTCTGGAAGGCAGAGTAAAAGAACTTGGTTTGACAAACGTGGAAATCTTATCCTCCGTGCCGAAACAGGAACTGCCTGAATTTTATGCCGCGGCTGATATAGGGCTTGTGATAATCGGTAATTTTCCTATTATTGAGCACAACTCCGCTAATAAATTTTTCGACTCCCTAAGCGCGGGTAAACCCGTGCTTTTGAATTATTCCGGCTGGCAAAGAAAGATTCTGGACGAGAACATAGCCGGTTTCGGCTGTGATTTGTGCAATCTCGACCAATTCGTCGAAAAAGCGCTGTACCTGAATTCGCACAGACAGCAGATAAAACAAATGGGACAAAACGCCCACCGAGTTGCTATTGAAAAATTTAACAGAGACCAGTTAGCAAAACAGGCTCTGGAGCTAATTTCTTCGGTGATAAAATATGCATAAGGCGCAAAGTCAAGACTTCAGCGAGCTCAGTCGAGCCGTAGAGCTTAAAGACCTCGATGTTGCTCATGCCGTGCAGGTCGCTGCGTTACATATTCAATGTATAAGCACTGGCTTTATCAGCTCTATGGGCATTGATTTTGTAACTTCTCTATATGAGGCCATCGTTCAAAGCAAATCAAGTTTCGGCGTTGTCGCAGTGAGAAACGAGAAAGTGCTCGGATTCGCAGCCTTTACCACAAATCTCAATAAACTTTACAAATCAGTCGTTTGGAGAAAAGGGCTGCTCTTTGCGTTACTATTGGCGGGTAATGTGCGGTCCCGCAGGCGAGTAAAAAAAATGTTTGAGACTCTGTTCTACCCCAGCAGAATAAAGAATATGAATCTGCCTTCAGCAGAACTGCTTTCAATTGCTGTCGGGCCCGAAGAACGAGGAAAGGGGCTGGCTGGCCAGTTAATTGAAAAGGGCTTACAACATTGCCGGAAAACAGGGGTAGATAAAGTCAAGGTTCTCATCGGAGCAGATAATAAGGCAGGCAATAAATTGTATCTCAAGTTTGGATTTGAGCCTGTCGGACAGATTGTAAATCACGGCGTTCTCAGTAATATTTATGTTGCCAAAACAGGTTAATCGATTAATAAACTGCTCACCAATTACCCATTTTCAAATAGCCTTTTTTCCAGACTACAATCCCTGATGCTGCGAACACAAATATGTACACAATTAAGGCATATCTGGTTCTTATCTGGCTCATAGCAAGGCCAATAAGTGCGTACGTACCGGCTAAGCCGTAGCAAATGGCAACGGTTCTTTTCAAAGGTATTCCTCTGTCAATCATCTGGTCATATATATGTCCCCGGTCGGAAACGAACAACGGACGTTTATTAATGAATCGCCTTACGAGTGCAACAGCCGTATCGAGGATAGGCAGGCCGAATACCACGACCGAAGCCATCCACCATCTCGGGATCTTTTCAGCGAACAAAATCATAAGGGCCGCCACAACAAAACCAAGCAGCATACTTCCGGCGTCTCCCATAAATATTTTGGCTGGATGGCGGTTAAATGGTAAGAAACCACATACCGCACCGAGAAGTCCCAAACATATAATTAAGCGCACCGCATCGCCGCCAACCTCGCTGAAACCCCACGTGCCTAAATGAATCGCCAACAATAAGCAGGCAGCGGTGATAATCACTGTAACACCTGCACAAAGACCATCCAGACCATCCAGAAGATTTAGTGAATTGCTTGCGCCCAATACAAAGATAATTACAATCGGGATTCCCAAAATCACTTCAATATTTTCCGGGATTCTTGCCCCGTCCAGAGAATAATACAGTGCCGGCCTTATACCAACCAAAACCAAAACGACAGCAGCTACAATTTGGCCTAATATTTTCTGCCTGGGTCTTATGTCGAATATGTCATCAACGAGTCCTATAAAGCAAGCTATAGCCCCACCGGCCAATACCGCCACCAGCCAGGTGAACGACAAGCGGAAATGTTCCGGCTCGACTAAGCTCGCCGAAGTCCGGCTGCCGATGCAATAAATGCCTGTAAGTATGCCGACGGTCAGGCCGGCTAAGATGCCAACGCCGCCAAGATAGGCGACTGTTCCTTTGTGAGTTTTTACCAGGTTGTCGGGCTTGTCAACAATTCCAAGCTTTAGTGCGATGCTTTTGCACAGCGAGGTGGCAACTAAGGCCGAGATGAATGAAAATACAAGCACAGGCCAGAATTGTAATACCCAGCTTAGGGGCCTTTCAGGGCCTATGAGATTGTCTAACATAATTTCTATCCTTTATCTGAACAATTCCTGGACAGGGAGCTGTTTTGCAGGCTTTTCACAGTGTATAGAACGAAGTCAAGCCTGTCCAGACCAATCGCTGTGGCCTTGACACCAATGTCCTCTTTTGGTAAACTACTCGCCGTGAAGTCGCATGGGCCTTTTTTAATACTTTTAAGTACCCCTGAATCTTCCGCAACGATACAGTCTTTAATAAAAGCAGGATGATTATGAGCTATTATAGTAATTTTAAACGCGGACTCGATATTTTCACTGCTTTAGCCGCGATGGTTATTCTGTCTCCGGTTTTAGTCGCGATAGGGATAATCATAAGGCTTAGCAGTAAAGGCCCTGCAATATTCAAGCAGGAAAGGTCAGGGAAAAACGGCTTGCCGTTTGTCTTTTACAAGTTCCGCACAATGACACTCGACGTTGACCCCTTTGGGCCCAGCCCGAAATCCGGCCAAGACCCCCGGCTGACAAGAGTCGGCAAGTTCCTGCGGGAATGCTCACTCGACGAGCTGCCGCAATTATTTAATGTACTGAAAGGAAATATGAGTATTGTCGGGCCTCGACCGCTGTATATTTCCCAGATGCACGAGTGGAACGAAAGGCAAAAAAAACGGCTGCTTGTCAAGCCCGGCCTGACGGGCTTGGCACAAATCCAGGGCAGGGCCGTGCTCACACGCGAAGAAAAACTTGAACTCGACGTAAAATATGTGGAAACCGCCTCTTTTTTAGCCGATATAAGGATAATACTGGCGACTATTGTTCAGATATTCAATCGAAAGAACATCTACGAAAAAAGGTACTCACAAACCGAATACACCCGGGGCCAGAGCAAACGAGGAACATAAAAAAATATGTTAAATTCGATATCCGATACACAAATGAAATACCTGACAAGAATAGAGCAATTGGGACAACTAAGCGAGCAGGAAAGAACGCGGCTAAAAAAGATTACCGAGACGTTTCCTTTCCGCTGCAATGACTATTACTTGTCGCTCATTAACTGGGATGACCCTGAAGACCCGATACGCACAATCATAATACCTAAATTACACGAGCTTGAAAAATGGGGCCGGCTCGATCCCTCGGATGAGGAAAGCTATACGATTATGCCCGGCCTCGAGCATAAATACAATTCCACAGCGCTGCTTTTGGTGAGCAATGTCTGTGAGGGCATCTGCCGATACTGTTTTCGTAAGCGTGTCTTCATAAATACGCAAAGAGAATATCTTCGTGACCCGGCTGCGGCGATACATTACATAAGAGAGCATAAGGAGATAACGAACGTTCTGTTGACCGGTGGAGACCCGCTTGTACTGACGACATCAAAACTTGAGAATATTATCCGGCAACTGCGCCAAATCGGGCACGTTGAAATAATCCGTATCGGGACAAAGATACCTGCATTCAATCCGTATCGGATCATCGAAGACCCGACCTTGCTCGAGATGATAAAAAAGTACAGTACGAAACAAAAGAAGATATATATGATGACGCACTTTGTCCATCCTCGTGAATTGACAGAGATGGCCGTAAAAAGTGTCAATTTATTGCAAGAGGCCGGCGCTTTACTGGCAAATCAAACGCCCTTGATAAGAGGCTTGAATGACGACCCTCGTGTTATGGCGGAATTGCTTGCCCAGCTATCTTTCATAGGCGCTATTCCGTACTACATTTTTCAGTGTCGTCCGGCGACTGGTAATAAGGCTTACACGATACCGATCGAAGAAGGATATGAGATTTTAGAGCAGGCCAAATCGCTGGTCTCAGGACTGGCAAAGCGAGCACGTTATGTAATGTCCCACGCAACAGGTAAGATTGAAATCTTCGGCAAAACCAAAGAGTTTGTGTACCTTAAATATCATCGAGCGGCCGACGACAAGGATAGCGGACGGTTTTTGATTTTCAGGAGCAATCCGAATGCTTACTGGTTCGATGACTATGATGAGGTTGTCCGTGATTATCCGATCAATCTTCCCTACAGGGCCTACGGCCCCGAATAAAATTAACATCTCTGATTTTATGACAAAATGCTAACCTTGAATTTGATTTATCCAGATGCCCCCGTGAAATCGGGGGTTATTTATTTTAGAAGCCCCAAGGTTCATTGGAAATGATGTTAAAGAACGTGGCAGCTATCGCGTTGATTCTGTTGGGTGGTGGCATCGGATTAGCACTGGAGCCGGAAGAGATACTCGTGATAGCTAACAGACAAATTGCGGTATCCGAAAAGATTGCGGAGTACTACTGCGAAAAACGAAATATACCAACCAAGAACATCATCTATCTTGCTTTGGGGTACAATCCCCGTGAGAGTATCAGCAGGGACGATTACGAACGCTCCCTTGCCCTGCCAATCAGAAGGGAGCTGCAGCGAAGGTTTCCAGGCGAAATCAGATGTTTGGTGACAACCTACGGCATACCTATCAAGGTAGGGCCGAGAGGGCTCTTGCCGGGGATGGGAGGCAAACTAAACGAATTGAAGAGGCTTCTCAGCCGGGAAAAGCAACGGCTTGAACAACTGGAACAGGACCCTGCACTCGACTCCAATCAGGTGTCGATTCAGAAAAAACAAATCAATCAAAAAATCTCTCGGATGCAGCTTGAGATTGACCGCATCAGTGGCAAAGAGACAAGTGCGTCGGTGGACAGTGAATTATCGATGGTGTTGTTCCGGCCCTATGATTTGTATCGATGGCAGCCCAATATGCTAAGGGGTGACGTTCTGGGTTTGGGTTTCAGAACGCTGATGGTTAGTCGGCTGGATGGGCCGGATGATAAAATAGTCAAGGGCCTTATAGACAAAGCACTAACAGCGGAAAAAACAGGATTAAAGGGTATCGCTTACATAGATTCACGAGGTATTGTAAAAAAGGATTTGTACGGTCATTTTGACCAATCTTTGCGTGATTTGGCGGCGTTCATACGTTCGAGCACGAAGATGCCAATCAAAACCGAACAAACAGGAAAGCTCTTTGCCCCTGGCGATTGTCCACAAACGGCTGTTTATTGCGGCTGGTACAGTCTGGCCAAATATGTGGATGCCTTTGACTTTGTCGACGGTGCCGTTGGATTTCATATTGCCAGCATCGAGGCCAAAAAACTGCGCGACCCGAACAGCACTACCTGGTGCGCCGCAATGCTGGCCGATGGCATCACCGCGACGCTGGGCGCTGTGGACGAACCGTATCTTCACACATTCCCTCAGCCGAAAGCGTTCTTCGCGGAGCTGTTCAAAGGTGGCTGTCTCGTTGAGGCATACTACCACACAAAGCCGTTTAATTCCTGGCAATTTGTTCTGATAGGCGACCCGCTGTACAGACCTTTCAAAAAAGACTAAAAACCACAGACTTCATACTCAAGACCACAGACTAAAGTCGTTTATCTTGCGTCTTGTGAAATAACGCTATCAGATAGGTTACGGCAACGACGGCTGCAATTGCCACAACAGAAATGATTACTTCCCGCAATCCGAGAACTTTGCCAAGAACCAGAGAGGACAGTTTTACAGTCAACAGCAAGCCTATAGGCACAGCCAATGCTGCCATCAGCCATTTGAATTTAGGGGGCTTGAAGGAGAGGAAAAGATGTATATAACAAATCCACAGGATACTAAAAATTGCATAAGCAAACAGATGAAATATTGCGAATGTAACCGGTATCAACTCGGCTAAATTCTCGCGCGCGATATTCGTTACACCAAAGATAACAGTACCTGCTACTAAAAGAGCAACAGGCCAAAAGGTAAAAACCGAAAACAGAATTAAGCCTGCAAGTGTGCCTGCCAAATTTGCGACCATATCCCCAACATCACAATTGCGTCCCACACAGCCCTGAAGCAGTTCGTCAACGACCCCATATCCCGTTACCGCGAAAAAGACCAACCATACGCCGCCTCTGCGCCAGTTCACTTTTTTATCACCGCTGATTGCAAACCAGAACAGAAAAACCAAAACCAGATACGCAAGGAAGTGAAGGCCTTTATCGGAAACACCGGCCCTGCGAACCAATAGTGGGATAGGTATATGCGCAAGAATAAAGAATGTAGGCCAATAGAAAACCAACGAGATTAGAGTTACCTTTTGTCTGCGCGATAAAGCCATTAAAAACAACCTTAGAGAATCGGTTTGATACTCTATCCTCGATGAACATCAAGTATCCAGCCCGCCGTAGCTCGCTTGGCGAAGCCAAGTCGCGACAGGCATCCGGCATCGAGTATGATTTTACCAGAGATTTGCTTACGATGTAACAGGTAGTTTTCCGAAAAGCCCGGAGTCGCCGTTACTCACTAAAAATAAAGTTTAATCTGGAAAATCCGGGATTGAATGTGTATAATATAAGTATATTATGAGCCGCCACTTCAAAAACTTATTTTGGAGGACTAAGAAAATGAAACGTTTAACAATTCTCGGAATAGCCTTGGTTTGTTTCGCAGCACTTTGTCTCGGCCAGCGCAGGACTCGGCCCGCGCCCCGGAAAATAATCCAGCTTACAAAGCCAAATCTGACAGGAACGGTCAGCTTAGAGGAGGCTCTGGCCAAGCGCCGAAGTGTACGCTTATTTGCCAACAAACCGCTCGAGCCTGAGCAGATTGGTCAATTAGCCTGGGCCGGTCAGGGTATAACAGAATCACTAAGAGGCCTGCGAACGGCACCATCGGCTGGGGGGACTTATCCAATAGACTTATATTTTGCCACACAAGATGGACTGTTTGTGTATCGACCTGCCGAACATAGTCTGGAACAAACTTCAGACCAGGATATCCGCAGCGGCTTAGCGGCAGCGGCTTCGATGGAATCGGTGGCCACGGCGGGCTGCAATATTATTGTTGCTGGCTCTGTCAGAAAGCTCACGAACCAGTTTCGCACTAAGGCCAGAACATATATGCTTCTCGAAGCCGGGCATATCACCCAGAATATCCAATTGCAGGCTGTATGTTTGAATTTGAGCTCTGTAGCAATCGGTGGTTTTAATTCAAAGGACGTCAGCAGAACCTGCAGATTAACAAGAGGTCTGGAGCCGATTTATATAATTTGCGTCGGTTATCCGCTCGAACAAGCAGTAGAAGCACTGAAAGACCAGCAGGGCACAGAGGCAAAAAGAGCGGCACTGATTGTTGCCAGTCAAAATTTCCACGAGGAGGAGTTTTTCGAAACAAAAAGGGCACTCGATGCAGCGGGGGTTCAGACGGTTATAGCAAGCACAAGAATAGGAAGTATCATGGGAGTGCTTGGAAACATGACCGAGGCAAACATTTTGGTGGGCCGATTGAGGGTTGAAGACTACGATGCGATAATCTTTATAGGCGGCCCGGGAGCAGTAGAATATGTTGCCAACCCTGCTGCACTGAATCTCGCTCGTGAGGCGTGGCGTCAGAGAAAGATTCTTGCGGCAATCGGCACCGCCCCTACCATCCTGGCCAACGCCGGTGTGCTCAGAGGTGTAAGGGCTACCAGCTTTTTGTCCGAGCGGAACATACTGATACAATTCGGTGCCATATATACCGGTATCACTGTTGAGCAGGACAGATTGATAATAACCGGCAGAGACCCGGGATCTGCAATTCAATTCGGTAGAGACGTGGCTGATGCCATTACCGGCAGATGATTCCGCGTACAAAATCACAGACGAAATACGCTTATTGTTTGCAGGAACCGTAACGGTTGGTAATCGGCAGTCTCCTGTCTTTGCCGAAGGCCTTTGGAGTAATTCTCACACCCGGCGGTGAAAGCCTTCTTTTGTATTCGTTGCGGTCAACCATACGAATTACCCGGAGGACAACATCCTGAGATAGACCCGATTCAACGAGCTGTTGTACGGACTTGTCTTCTTCAATATAGCCTTTGAGAATTTTATCAAGTAAATCGTAATCCGGCAGTGAGTCGCTGTCTTTCTGGTCGGGCTTCAGCTCGGCACTGGGAGGACGGGTTATAACATCAGCAGGTATAACTTGACGTCCGGATATTTTGTTTATGTGCTCGGCCAATTTATAAACCATTGTCTTGGGGACATCTTTTATCACGGCAAAACCACCTGCCGTGTCACCATAAAGAGTCGCATAGCCGACTGCGGTTTCGCTTTTATTACCCGTCGTTAGTACCAGAGAGCCAAACTGATTACTCAACGACATCAGGATGCAGCCGCGAATTCTGGCCTGCAAATTCTCGTAAGCAATACCTTCGCTGTTCCAGCCCTGGGCAGTCTCTAACGCCTCATCGAATTGCTTAAGCATCGGCTCAATCGGGATTGTTAAAAATTCGATACCCAGATTTCTTGCCAGCTTCTGGGCATCCCCAATCGTTTCGGGACTGTTGAATTTCGAGGGAATTGTTATGCCGACCACATTTTCAGCACCTAAAGCAGCAACGGCGATGGCAGCCGTAACCGAAGAATCTATACCTCCGCTCAGGCCGAGCAGCACTTTCGTAAAACCGTTTTTGCCCGCATAATCTTTTGTGCCGAGCACAAGTGCCTGATAAATTTCATCGGGAATGTCACCCGGCTGCGGGGCGGCAGGCTGCATCGGCTCAACCTGCACTACTCCGCCGGTCGTCTGAACAATATCAGCAATTAGCAAATCCTCATCGAATGCCCTTGCCTTGGCTATTATTTTGCCGGTCGAATCGGCGAACATACTTCGCCCGTCAAAAATCAATTCATCCTGACCGCCAACAAGATTGCAATAGGCCACAGCGCAATTGAATTCTTTCGCACATCGGCCAACTACCCTCTGCCTTTTTTTAATCTTGCCGACATGAAAGGGCGAAGCTGAGATATTCAGAATCATCTGGATTTGGCCTGCGTCCTTGAGGAAATCAATAAGCCTCTCGATTTTCCAGATATCGGCACATATAGTAACAGCAATATTAAGACCGCCTGCATTGATTACCATCGGCTCAGTACCGGGCTGGAAATATCTTGGCTCGTCGAACACACCGTAATTCGGAAGCTGGGCCTTTCGATAAATCTTGCTTATCCGCCCGCCCTGCAATACAGCAGCGGAATTGTAGTTCTTGCCCTGGTAGCTTTCGGCAAAGCCGGCTATTATCGTTTTCTCCGAACAATCGGCGGCCAGCTTATCAAGGGCTAATGAGCAGTCTGTCAAGAATTGCTTCTTGTGCAGCAGATCCTCCGGCGGATAGCCGCAAATAGCTAACTCCGGAAAGACCAGCAAATCCACATCAGACCGAACCGCCTCGGCATAGATCTCGCCCATCTTCCGGGCGTTGCCGTCCAAATCACCCACCACCGCATTGAATTGTCCCAAGGCTACACGCATAATTAGTTCCAAATTTTTAGTGTCGGGTTTTCTCCCCTGCCGGCGACAAGCAGGAGCGAAAATTCAGAATAAAAAACAGGAGACAGCGGGATTCGAACCCGCCCATCCCGCCTAATGCTATAAAACAGAGGTTTTGACCGCAAGCCTTTTTTATGAAAGAAATCATGCCTGTGATAGATTGAGTTATGAAAAAAGTGTGGGTGTACAAAAGAAAAGGTCTCAGAGGCTGGTGAGTATGAGGTTCTCTATGTTTGCAAGTAGCTTTTCTTGTTTTTTTTCACAAGTCTTCCACGCCAGTCATTGTGACGGTGTTAGAGCAAGTACCCGGGAGCCGTGCGCAGATGCTTATTACAGGCACGACGGAATTTCACCCGGTGAATTTGGCCAGACTGGAAACTGGTCGGTGCCATGCCTGTATATTCTCTTTATAAAAGAGCCTTCACTGAAAATTCAGCCGTTTGCTGTGGTCCGAATGCGCTTAACAAGCACAATTTGTCCTGTTTCATTTCGTGCTGCTTTGTAAATAAACCGCTTGTTTCACGTTCCCAGGAGGTAGATAAAGGATTCAAATTCAAAAAGCCTTTACCTTAGCCGCCCAGTCATCCCGTGCAACATCTTCTCCGGTAGGGAATCGCGGTAATTCAATTCCTCCGTTGCTGTCCGATTTCAGAATCCCATCGGCGATATCAAACCATTTGCCGGTCCGGGGATTATACCATTGTGCCTGATACTTAGTTGATGGCAACATGTTCCTGATAATCTGCCGCTTTGCTTTGTTCTCGAAATACAGAAAAGCCAGTTTTTTGTCCGGGGAACGGAGCATGAACGACCATTCATCCATCTTGATTGAACTGCTTCTTGCTGAAGATAGATCATCAGATGCCAGCAGAAGACTCTGGTACTTGATTCCTTCCGAGAGGACAAATTCTCTGAAATAACCTGCCTGCTTCATATTGGGCATTTGCAGCGTCTGCCATATCTTGGGCCATTTTGGATTCACAGCGAATATTGGTTCGCCCTTAGTATCTCCTCCGAAAGAGCCTGAGCCAAACACATGCCCGGCAAATGCCCCCGAGAAAAAGCTGTCGTATGCATGTGATCTGGCAAAGTAATTGTCACGGTCGGAATTCGGAATCACTCTTTCCCCGTCAGGCCGGCCAAAACTGACATCATGCCACGAGTAATACGGCTCATTGTTGAAACCGGGAACCGCAGGCTCTTTTTTGTAGAATTCTTTGATATAATCCAATAGCCGGTGATCACGCCTCCAGTTGCCGGAACAATGGCAGGTTAGGAAAGGGGCAGTGTCAATATGACCAATATACTTTAATGAACTCTCTGCCATCATTGCTGTGACCGGCTGGCCGAATGGCATTGGGCCGTACTTGTCATGATAATATTCAAACACATCGACGGTAATATCCGTGTTCTTTCCCCTCGGCGGAACATCGTTGTGTGATAGACTGTAAATGAAGTTGCAGGTACCGTACCGTGCCCTGATATAGGCAAGGTAACGAGCAAAAGACTCCTTAAAGTTATGATAGGCAATCCATGAAGCGTAATGATCACGCCTGACAGTCTCAATGTACGGCACAAAACCGTTTTGCCAAAGGTAATCCATCTTTTTGTCCATACTTTGCCAGTAGGCAGGATTAATCCTGTCAAAATCGGCACAAACATCGGTCTTACCATTGCTTTTACCGGGAAAACAGAAAGGCATGTTACCGTTTTCGTCATTCATGTTTTTAATTGTTTGCCCGTCCGGAGCTTTGGGCCAGCCCTGGCGTAACACAACACCGCTGTCATCTACCACCTTCGTTCCATAATTGTCATCTGTCCAGTTCGGGAAAGATGCTATGAATGCGATAGAATTAAATCCGAGTCTTTTGATCCACTGAACGCCGCCTTCAAAGCACCAATTGTCTTCGCTCGGTATATAAGAATCGGGTATGTTTGTTCTCCCTTCAAAAGGATATCTCCATGTCATGGCAGCCCACCAGGTGTCGGCAATAAAAAAAAATGGAGTACCGTCAGTATAAATGAATCCGTGTGGGCTTTTTGGATTTGTTCTTATCACCCCTCTTCTGTTAGGATTTGTTCTAATTGCATCTTCAGTCCATGGTATTGCCGTAAAACTACCGGACTTGCCGTTTAGACCTTTATCTTCTGTATTTGAGCTGGTAATCCAAACCCATTCGCCTGGTGTGGTGGCCATAATTCGGATCTTAAAAGTGCTTCCTCCATCCCAGAATCCATACACCTTTTTCTCAAAAGCCGGCCCGCTCAAACGAATCCATACATCAACATCTTTATAAGGATTGACATAGCTGTTCTCGGCTGTCAGAGTAATCTCCACTTTTTCCCAAACGTGAACATTCTCACCCTTCGCGGAACAAAAGCCTGTAACAAAAAGCACAACGAGCAGACGGATAAGTATTCGTATATTCATTGCATTAAACTCCTAATTCTGTTTTTCAATGTCACAAATGCCCTGTCCCAAAATTTATAACCTGACATTTCCCATATACACGCCTTGATAACGTCGTTAAGATAAGTTAGCAAATTCCCCTCAAAATTACAAGTGTCTTACGTTTTTTCGTGTAACTTTTGCCAGTAAAACCCCGAAAACGCCGTAGTTTTCCCTTGTAAACAAACACTGACTCATTATCGTTGCCTACCGAAGCAACATCCTTCTTTAGTCGGTAAGCCTTTGCCCGACTTGAAAAGTATCATCTCTGACGTGTTCTGCGCTCTTAGAACGGACCATCTGCCTGAGATGGGTATCATAGGCTTATCTTCAGAAATCGCGCTTGAAAACAGCTTCTGGGCGTGTTATAATAGCAGATAAGAATACCAACGAAACTCTTTGTTTTTCTTTGAAAGAAAAGAGCAGACGCCATGAATAAACAACGAGGATTCACGCTTATAGAATTATTGGTGGTAATTGCTATTATTGCCTTATTGATGGCGATATTGATGCCTGCTCTACAGCGGGTCAGGAAGCAGGCAAAAGAAGTTCTCTGTCGGGCCAATCTAAAAGAATGGGGGCTGGTCTGGATGATGTACATAGAAGAGAACAACGGCAAATTTCCTGAATTTCTCAGTTACAATTGGATGAAAAGGCTGGTGGATTACTACTCTAACACCGAAAAGCTGCTGTACTGCCCGATGGCGACAAAAACGCGGTCTGAGGGAGCTCCCATTCGCTATTCAATCATCGAAGACGGCGGAAATCGCTGCGGCAGCTACACACTCAATGAGTGGGTTTATGATAGCGACGATACCCGCTTCGGTCGCAGCTTCGAGGATTACTGGAGAAGCATCAATCATAAAGGTTTGAATAATGTGCCGGTCATGGGGGACGGGATCTGGCGGACGGATGGGCAGCCGTTCCCCGTCGACATCCCTCCGGAATACGATGGGCAGCCGCGCACGGAAATTGGGGTAGCGGGAAGCGAGATGCGTATTTTCTGCGCCAATCGACATGATGGAACTGTAAATATCCTGTTTATGGATTGGACCACAAGAAAAGTCGGCCTCAAGGAGCTGTGGACCTTGAAGTGGCATCGCAGCTTCGACACCGGGGGCCCTTGGACCAAAGCCGGCAACGTCATGCCCAATGACTGGCCCCAATGGATGAGAAGCTTCAAAGACTACTGAAAACTCTTCAATTCCCTGCCTATCCATACCTTCCTAAGCTTCTTATAACAATCTTTGGTCAGATACGATTTTCCTTGGACATCCCAGCCGGCTCGGAATATATCGTTGGCGCTGCTGTTCCGAATTGATATAATTAGTCGGTAAATTGAACTTCTTGCCTTGATCCAGGGTGAGGATTACTAAGAATAAATATCTGGAAAGGAATGAATGTTATGAAGACGGCTTTGCTGAATGTTGTCGTTTGCTTGTGTGTAATTTTAGCCGGATCTGCGTCACAGAAAGCGGCTGAGAAGAAGAAAAACAGGCTCCAATATGTAGAGACTGACACAGGTTTACGGCTTGTTCATGATGATGTGAATACGCCTGCCCCTGCGGTGATTACACCCGGTACCGGGAGTACGCAGGAAAAAGTCGGCCGGGTGCCCTCCGACGCAATCGTTTTATTCGGCGGCCCAGATCCGAATTTGTCGGAATGGACTTCACGCGATGGCAGGAGCCGGGCGAAATGGATCGTGCGGGACGATTACATGGAGTCCGTCAGAGGCTCAGGCCCGGTCAAGACTTCTCGCCGGTTCGGTTCGTGTCAGTTGCATGTTGAGTTTGCCACTCCATCGACAGTAAGGGGCAGAGGCCAGGGACGCGGCAACAGCGGGATTTTTATAATGGACACCTATGAGATTCAAATTCTCGATTCTTACGAGAATAAAACCTATCCGGACGGCCAGTGCGCAGCGCTCTACGGCAGGGCCATCCCGCTGGTAAATGCATGCCGAAAACCCGGACAGTGGCAATCGTTCGATATCATTTTCCATCGACCGATTTTCGAGGGCCAGAAGGTGGTAAGGAAAGCAACGTTCACCGTTCTTCATAACGGCGTGCTCGTCCATGATCATGTCCAACTCCAGGGAGGCACCGGCTGGATAGGTCCACACGAGGTTACCGAATACAAGCCGCATGATGACAAATTGCCGATCATGCTCCAGGACCACGGCAATCCGGTTATGTTTCGCAACATCTGGATCCGCGAACTCGCAGACTAAAAAAGCAGACCGCCTGCGGTGCAACAACCGGGAATGTTTTGTTGCAAGGTTACTTATATCAATTGGTATGCGTATTGCGGGAACAGCTGCGTTTGTCAACCGTCAACAGGACCACTGTGAATATTTGTCTATCCTCTTATTAAACAAAAAGCACTTACACTTCCATATTCCTCTTTCACGTTTCAGGCTATAACAAACGCGTCGTCTATACTAAAGACGCCAAAACCACAAATCCGTTATAGTAATTCTCCGGAAAATGCGGAAAAATCTCACAATCTCCATAAAAACTGAGCGAGTGTCTGTAATAAGAGTGCTCAGTTTATACTCAAAAGCTCCTTACTTTTTTCTTAACGTTGTTATCTTCTCATCCAACGCATTAATATTGAATCCCTCAGCACGGACTGTATGCTGCTTGTCCGTGAGAATCAGCCAGGGAAGTGATTTAACGCCCCAGTTGAAACTTGTTTTTTCCTCATCGGCTTGAACCATTCCGATTGGGAAGGGAATGCTGTAGTCTTTCACCCATTCATTGAGTTTGTATTCATCAACCTTCGAGGCCTGCACAGCGACAACTACCACATCTTCTGCCTTAAGCTCTTGTGCTCTCTTGCTGAACTGCTGAAGGCAGTTTCTTGACGGACGCTGCTGCATGTCGAAAAAGCAAACGCAAAGCAGTTTCCCCTTCGACTGTTCAAGAGCAAATTCGATATCTATGTCCTCGTCCTCGAATTTTGGCAAAAGCCTCCCAAGGAGCTCATTAGCAGAGCTCAGAACACGCTCTGGACGCTTTACTTTGACAATCCCTGCTTTGTCGCGTTCGGTCGCTAAGAACTCAAAGGGAAACAACCCGACATGATATTTTTGCAACAAAACCCATAGTTGTTTCTGGCCCGACTCAAACCTTTGAATCTCGTCATCAGACAGATACATTACAAAGTATCCATCCTCGTCGAGTGAAGCAAGAGTCGCCCACGAACCTTCATAGACAGGCTCGGTGATCCCGGTTTCTGATCCCGGTAAGACCGCAGGAGAACCATCCTCAAAAAGAACTCGACCATGAAAAGCCTTTTTTGAGGCCAGTCTGACTAAACATTCATTCGTTTTATCATTTTCAAGAGTGACATCTAAACGCACCTCATCGTAGTTCCTCGATATAGGATAGACATTCAGGCGATAGTCACCCTGTGGCAGCCCAACCATCTTAAAAACACCATTCTCGGAAGTGAATTCTAACGCATAGTCCATCTTTCGAACATAGGTGGCATCTGGGTCATCCCGGCGGTTGATTTCATAAAGCCAAACTTTAAATTCAGGCACTGGATTATTGTTATGGTCAACGACCTTTCCATTGATAATTGTATCTTCCTCGGGAAAAGGATTAAATTGGAAATTGATTATTTGCGGCCCTTCAAATACCTTCTTCAATTCCATGAGTTGACGTCGGTAACCCTTCTTGGAAACTAAAGGTTGTTTCCATTGAGATAAAATACGATAAGGCCAGGAAGCTCCGGGTAGGCTGTAAAATCCCTGCTTGTCAGTTTGTGTCGTTTCAGGTGGATAATAATATGGTACATCTCTGTTAATTCTCACTTCGGCGCCAGCAATGGGCTGACCGTTCGGGCCTCTCACATAGCCCTCAATTGCATCCCATGTGGCACTTTCCTCTGCTTTCATACTCAGTTCGTCAATACCGAAACCCTCCGCTCGTACGATATGCTTCCAGTCTGTTAGCAAGAGCCATGGAAGCGATCGCACACCCCAGGCAAATCTTACTTCATCTTCCCCTCTTTCGATCTTACCCACAGGAAAGGAAATACGGTTTTTCTCTAACCAATCCTTCAGCACTGAATTCTCCACCGCTGTTGCATGCACACCGACCACCACAATCCTTTGGTGCGCCAGATCTTCAGCACGTTTTGCAAGTTGAATTACGCAATTGCGTGACGGCCGCTGCTGAATATCAAAAAAGCAGACAAGTATTTTCTTATCCTTCATCTGTTCAGGAGTTAAATCTACCTTTATGTGTTCGAAGTTCGGTAAAGATTTGCCGACTAAAGTAGTAGGTTGTTCCGTTACAGATTCATTGCCGGTATCTCTTGCTAAAATTACTATTTTTACATCCGTTGTCCCGCCCTCGGTCTGGGCTTTACCTCTAAGTGATGTACCGTGTTTTTCAGCACTTATATCAATCCTTCCCGCACAAACTTTCTCAATTGTGAATTTACCGTCTTTGTCGGTTTGAACTATTTGATTTGGCGCCCCGGTGAAAACAGAAGCATTTGCTACCGGTTGATCATCAATATCTACTACGACGCCTGAGACAGTCTGATTTGCAATCTCCAGAACCAAAGGATTAGATTTGAAATCAATACGTCCCTCAATAGCATCGCCTGACCGAAATTTGACAGATCGGTTACCATAGCCCTCAGCTCTTGTTCCGACTGAATACTCGTAATCTGTTGGAATCGCCCTGATTTCAAAATTTCCCTCTGGATCGATGTCGATTAATTCCGGCCACCCACCTTCATAAACACCTTCTTTTACCATAAAATACAGTACAATCTCCGCATTCTGGATTCCTACGCCGTTAACATCAACGACTTTCCCAGAAAAAATCACGCCGGGCGACAGTGTTATATCGAGATTTTCTAAATTATCATCAAGTTCTACCACTGCGGCAAGATTACGTTCAACGTGCCTGATTAGAAGATATGGTTTCGGAATATATGAGATTCTACTTCTTATTACTGTTGAAAATATCCCATCGGTGTTCGTACTCATCTGCTTGGCATTTGCCCCGCGAACTGCTACCATCGCATTGGCTATCGGTTCACCATTTGCATCTATAACCTTGCCTGTTAAGGTGTTTTTTGGGGCCTCTCCGGCGTTCAAATTACTGATTAAAAAAATAAGAAGCATCAAAAATAGAACCGTTACTCTTTTTGGGTACATAATAATTCTCCATATCAATTTTTTACTGCATGATGTTATTATCCAGTTCATTAACCGTAAATCCCTCGGTTCGGACAACGTGATTTTTATCCGTCAATATCAGCCAAGGTAGTGACTTGACACCCCAAGCCAATCATTTTTTCCCCTCGTCACCTTCAATCATTCCGACTGGGAATGGGATATTGTTTTCCTTGACCCAATCATCAAGTTTTGTCAGGTCGATTTTCGATGCTTGAACGGCTACGATACCAATCACCTATGAGATAGACGCCAAAACCACAGATTCGTTACAGTAATTCTCCGGAAAATGTGGAAAAATCTCACAATCTCCATAAAAACTAAGCGAGCCTCTGTAATACACAAGCTCACTTTAGCTCACTCCTCACTAACAAGCATCCAGCTTTGTATCATAAAAAAAGCTCGTTGTCATTTGACTATGGTTCGTTTCCCAACCTTTCACCGGCCGGAGCATGAAAAAGGCCGTAGTCATTTGACTATCCGCAGCCGTCATCAAACTTGATAAATCTGTGTAACTTGTCCTGAGCGAAGCCTGTCCTGAATAAGCCGAAGCCCTGAGCGTAGCTGAAGGGGAAAGTCGAAGGGATGGCCGAATGGGTCGAATGGATTCGTAGCGTTAAGATAGGTAAATTTTCCGTCAGTTTTCAATCAAAAACGCTGATACCTCAGAACTAAAATCGACTTTTTTAAAAAATTTTTAACTCACTTTCCCAAATCGAGTTACGGGAATCCCGAATCGAGAATTAAGGACTTTTTTCGTATCAAAAGTGCAGGTAGCTCTAATTATAGAGGGAGTGTTTTTTTACTCCCTGAGTTTACCCGAGTTTATCCCCGGGTGTACTTACACGGCTCTTCTGCCGGGGAGTGTGT
>Ga0114922_10000391_pt1 | contig 42113 bp, 39 predicted proteins | sample AartaG_FD_100975 | JGI IMG/M metagenome (GOLD analysis project Ga0114922, IMG submission 100975) | Deep subsurface microbial communities from Aarhus Bay to uncover new lineages of life (NeLLi) - Aarhus_00045 metaG | ecosystem: Environmental > Aquatic > Marine > Oceanic > Sediment | place... | reverse complement strand
CCCCAAATAACTTCCTCCGTTAACAATCTCAAATCCATCAACACCCCAATCTCTTAATTGAGTCAATGTATATGGAGCACCAAAACCACTTTTGGGATTAGGGTCATAATTATAATGATTGACAGTAATATATCCTCCATTTGCTTTTACATAGCTTATTGTATCTGAGGCGTTCAAGGCTATAGGTCCACCTGTAGTGTATGATTGAAGGGGTACAATTTCTTCAGCAAGGCCAAAATAATTCATATGAAGTTTGGGTTTTATTGCGTTATTAGTCCATTCTTCCGCTATTAGAACCACAAAATCTAAATTATTATCCTCAACATATTTTAGAGCCATTGTAGCACCTCTAATATTGTCATGATCAGAAAAAGCAGCGCCCGAAATTCCTTGCTTTATATACCAGTCAATTCTTTCTTCAACAGTTAACCAACCATCGCTAAAGGTAGTGTGAACGTGGAAATCGAATAAAAACTCGTCATCTTCGAGTGGTATTGCCGGGATTATTTCATGAGTGGGAAAAGGAGTAGATATAAGCACAATATTGGCACTGAGTAGTATCACACCGATTCCAATATAATACACAGTTTCTCGCTTTATAGCTTGTTTTTTTGACTTTCTTTTTGGTTTTCGGTTTAATAATTTCCTAGATAAGTTAAGCGACAGTTTTGGATGAAAAAATTTGAGAATAGTGTACCCAATCTTGATGAAAATGAGAATCATACTTAAATGAACCGCTATTTGAACTGGTACCATAAAATATCTACTCACAAAAAAATAGCCTTGAGCAATAAATCCAACAAGGATATAAATCCCAACTGTCAAAATAGAAAGACTCAACACTTTAAAAGAAAAATAAATGATATCTGCTATTGGGTAAGTAATATATCTATATTTATCTGAACTAAACATCCCCCTTTTCTTTAAATACAAATAGATTCCTCTTAGAATTGGATAAAATATTAAGAAAAGAAACATCCATGTGAATTCCATTTCTAAAATGTAAGCAAGTACATAAAAAGGCTCGACAAAATATCTCAGTAACGACAATTTACTTGAGTATTCTGATGAAACATCAACTTGTCCAAGAGCATCATAGAATATTACCGTTCTTTGTCCAAAAATAGATAAAATTACAAGGAAAACAAGCCACATTAGGAAAGCAATAGAAAGAATCGTGAAAAATTTATTTTTTTTTATTAAAGATTGAATCTTCATAATAGGTATTTTAATTGAATTTACTAATAAACTTTTTAAAAAAAGTAATTATAATCCAATCAAAAATTTTTAGGTTAATATATAATTATCTAAAGTTTTAAGTGATTTCACAAATTTTTGATAAATTCTGACATCTACAATAGGCAATATTTCACAAATCTTTATTCTTAGGTCTTTTTCGTTAATTCGACATAATTTTGAGGGCTCTATCCCTTTTAAGATCAAGTATAATATTGGCATTTGAGGAGTAGATGGATGAAAATCATAATTTAGATATCTTACTGAGGATTTTAATTTATCAATTATGAATTTTTCAATTTCATGCTTATTTCTCATTTCAAAATTGATATAAATTGTTTCCCATAAATATTTTCGGTTTACTAATTGAATTATTTCGACTTTTTTTACAAATCTATCAAACCTTCTTGAAATTTCTACTAAAAAAACACCTCGTTTATAGGAATTATCCATTGAACATACAGCTTCTGAAGAACCCGGGTTATAGATCCAATCTTCTAGTATAAATTGTTTATGAAAATGACCTAAAGCTAAATAATCTATTCGATGTCGTAGGGGTTGAATATATTCTAATTTAATACCTGGAACATTATCCATCTGACCTTCAATGCCAAAATGCTGCAAAAGAATGTTAAATAGTTCACTTTTTTTAATTATCGCCTTTCTTATATTTGAAAGAAAAGAAATTGGTTGTTCCCCAAGGTAACGAGTACCATAAATCACTATATTTTTGATTTGTATTTTTCCACCTTTATTAATATCAAAATTATAGGGTTCGAAGATTTCTTCTTGGGGTGCTTCTAAATCAGCATCAAGGAGGATTATCAATCCTAAGCTATTTAAAAGTTTTAACCATGACTGACCTCGTCGTTCGAATCTGATTCCCCTTGAAAATTTTCGGATATCATGATTACCCTCTATTGCTATAATTAGAATTGATCCATTTATAAATTCTTTGAAATCTCTCAATATGTCAACAATTTTAGTTAGATTTCCAGGGAGCATTTCTAGAGAGGTAAATACATCACCACCCAGTATAATAAAATTAACATAATGCTTAATTGCTAATTCCAATATTTCTTGAAATGCTCGAATAAAATCATCTGACCGGAATTCTTTTCTATACTGATGACTTCCCAAATGGATATCGCTTGCATGAATGAATCGGGTAACATTTTGAGTATTAGTAGATTTATTATGAAAATTCTCAAATTTAGCTTTAAATTGATTATTTGAAATCATTTGTTTATAATATTAGATTTAAAATCGAAATAATATGTTATTTATTTTATTCAAATTTTTAAATGATAAAAGCCTGAAGATGTAGTGAAAAAAACACAATCTGATAAAATTAGTTAAAAATTTAATTATGTAAAAATAAACCTACTATAATAATGCTAGAGAAAAATGTTAAATATGAACAAGGGGTAATTCATGGTAGATTCCAAGTATTGCATAATGATCATATCAAATATCTCTTAGCAGGTAAACAATTATGCAGGCATCTCGTAGTAGGTATTACTAATCCTGATCCTTCCTTGACAAGAGATTCAGAAGCAAATCCCCATAGAAGCTCTCCAATAGCTAATCCATTAACTTACTACGAACGCTATTTAATGGTACAAGCAGCACTATTAGAGCAAGGCTTAAAATATTCGGAATTTTCTATTGTTCCTTTCCCTATCAACGTTCCAGAATTACTTAAATATTACATTCCGATAGATGCTGTTTTCTTTCTAACAATTTATGATGACTGGGGTAGACAAAAAAAACAATATTTTGAATCTTTAGGATTAAAAATTCATGTCTTATGGGAAGTAACACTCGAGAATAAAGGACTTAGCTCAAATGATATTCGTGAAGATATGATTAAGGATAAACAATGGGAACAGTATGTACCTATAAGTGTGGCAAAACTCATGAAAGATTGGGATATTATTAAGAGAATTAAAAAATTCAGTTGAGAAAATTGGAAAAAAAAAAACTATGAACTTTCGGCATATTTTAAGGCCAAATATAGGTAATAACAAATAATTATTAATATAACTCTGACTATATAACTATTTAATTATTGGTTTTTGGTGGATACATAATCACTTTATTTATAATTAATCTTGATAGAATTCTTGTAATTTACTTAACTCAAGGAATATTGGTAATCTTTTTTTCATTGCTAGCGTATCGAATATTAAAAAGAAAAAGACAACGATTAAACCTAATTTTCAGTCTATTCTTTATATGTACAATTATCGGCACTATTTTTAATATGATTTATGCTCCTTTAGATCCAATACAACATGAACCAATTATCAAAATTCTTAATTTTTTCGCTAATTTCTTTGTTTTTTTTGCTCCAATCTTTATGGTCATTGTTAATTTTATTATATTAGAATCAACTCTAATATTCTCGGTAAAAAGGCAAAACAGGTATATTTTCTTTTATGGATTTTTAATTTTCTCCGGAATGTTAATATTAATCTTAATACCAGATCCACTAAACATTTTAGGAGTTGCAATTACAGATGAGGGAAGACCAGAATGGGGTATAGTTTTTTTCATTTACATGGTTTCAATGCTTACGGGTTTTACATTCATCCCTATCTTTCGCACATCTTTAAAGATATACAATAGTTTAGAAACAAAAGAATTAAAGAAGAAATGGGTATACTATTTTATTGGTACTTTAGGAGTATTTAGTTGGGGTTATTTTATTTTTATAACGAATTACTTTGGACATTATTTCGCCATCTTAAGGTCAATTTCATCAATATATGGAATTTCAATTATTATCTGGGTCTGTTTGATGTATTATGGAATTGGGTTTAAGTTAAAAAATTAATCGGATTCTATACAAGCTTGTCTTTTTGATATCAATAGTTTGCTTTTTAAATTCAGTTATTCTGAATATAAAATTTACTGATAAGATTTCTATTTTTTCACGGGACAAATTAGAAAAATATTAAATATGAAAAGAATTAAACAATAAATGAAAAACTGCTAACAATAGGGAAATTATGCAAACAACTAGTGAAAATTATTTATTAGACCAAGAAAAACATACTTATTTTCATAGATTTATTGCAAAAAATGGAGAAGAATTTGGATTAAGATTTGGAACTCCTCGTGATGCAAAAGCTCTTTCTATGATTTTTAAAGAGGTATATGGCTATAAATATGCGTATCCTATCGTTTATGATATAAATCATCTAAAAAGGGAACTATCAAACAAAAATAAATTTTGGATTGTAGGTGAATTAACAAATAATCATGAAATTGCTGGTTTTGGATTAATAGAAAAAAAAAGATATATTGCTCATGCTAGCCAAGCTGTTGCAAAGAAAAAATTTCATGGTTTAGGAATTTTAGCAAAACTTGGTGCGGCCGGTGTGATATATGTTATAAAGATGCCTCAATTCAAAGATGTGCTAAGACTTGATGGAGAAACTCGAGGATTGAAAATTGGCGCACAAAATCTTATTCGAAATGCAGGGGCGTTTCCTTATGGGTTAATTCCTGCATACATTAATTATGGAGACAAGAGGAAATTTAAAATTGATGAAACGACACCAGTCCCACCACTAAAAGAAGAAGCTGCGTTTCTTTATTCAATTATATTTAATAAATTATGGCGTAAAAGAGATAAAAACGTCTATTTATTAAATAATGGGGATTTCATCTTTTTTTATAATTACGTTAAAAAAATGTCTAATAAAATGAAAAAAGACCGTCTGAATTTAGAAAGGGGTAAGAAAGATAAAGGGTATGAACTTTATGGGTTTTCCAAGGATCTCTATGAAGGGAGAGTGAGTTTGTATGGATATATTAAAGAAAAATCATTGAATAATTTGCTTAAAACTTATCACAATTGGAGAATTTTAGTATGGAGAATCCCTACCACTCAAAATGGGATACATTCAATGTCCCTTGCTCTTGAAAAAGGATTTAATATAGTTGGATATGATATAGGTTTTAATAATATAAATTGGACTTTATTTGATTCAGTTATACTCGCATACTATCCCAACGGGGGCTCTCACGTTTTAAAAGTAAAATGTATGGATGAGAATAGACCTCTTCTTAATAAGATTAGAGAAATATTTTTTTCTCGTGTCAATTGATTACGCCTTTAATTTACTTAATCATTAAAATTTCTGTTATATATAATTATAGCGATTTTTTGAATTAAAATTTGGTTAAATATTTGTTATTAAAGCGATTAGAATATAGTTATATATTTATGAGCAAATATTATACTACCTATAAAAATTAATAATAATCTTATTGGTGGAAAAAACGTCATATCAAGCTGAAATACCGAGAATTATAATGGTTTATGTGTTTTTGGGAATTTTAGTACTCTATTTTTCAATAATTACTTATAAAGTTTTAAAGAGAAAAAGGCAACGTTTAAATTTTGTTATTAGTGGTTTTTTTGTCAGTATATCCATTGGGTTTATTTTAAATATGGCATATGCAGCCATGACTGATAGAATAACTATTCTAATTCTTAATTTCTTAACTAATTACTTCATATTTTTTGGACCAGTCTTTCTACTTATTGTAAATATGATAATATTAGAATCAACTCTTATTTATTCTGTAAAAAGACAAAATAGGTATATATTATTTTATGGAATCTTGCTCTTCGCAGGTATGTTAATATTAGTCTTATTAGGAGAAATATTTGATACTCCTAATGTACCATTTTTAGGAGTCCAAATAATTAATAACGCACCAAAATGGGGGCCTTTATTTTTTGCCTATGTAGTTTCAATTATGTCTATTTTTACACTTATTCCAATAAATTATACAAATTTTAAAATCTACTTCCAGTTTGAAACAAAGGCATTGAAAAGAAAGTGGTTTTTCTATTTATTTGGCTTTTTAGGATTAACAGTGATTTTATATTTTAGTATTATATTTAATCTTTTGGATGCTATTATTTATGCTGATGTTAGATTAATAATAACTCTATCAATAAGTAGTGTAATAATCTGGGGTTATATGATGTATTATGGGATTGGAATTGAATTAAAGAAGTAATGCCTTAACCTTTTTTCTTGAATTTAATAATTCGCGTTATTTTTCAGAATCTTTATTCTGTAACTTATTTTTAATTTTTTTCACGTGAAAAAATAGAAAATTTTATATTATGCTCCGAGAAGAATTAATTAACTAGTTAAAAATAGATCGGGATATTAGGATGGCAACCATCATTAAAAAAGGATTAGATCTTCAAGAAGAGGATGCTTATTTTCAAAAATCTAAATTTAAAAATGGACAGGAATATGGATTAAGGTTTGCTATTCCAAAAGATGCTACAATTATCTCATCTCTGTTCAAAGAAAGCTATAATTATGAATATCCTTATCCTTATGTTTACGATATCGAACTTTTAAAAAAGGATATTTCAAAACCTAATAAATTTTGGGTCCTAAGCGATTTATTAGAAAATAAAGTGACTGTTGGCTGTGCCTTAGTCGATAAAGAAAGATACATCGCCCATGCTGGGTGTTTAATTGTGAAGAAAGATTTTCGGAGGCAAGGAATTACAAAAAATTTGGCAGCAGCAGGGCTTTTAACAGTTACAAAAATGCCTCAATTTAAAGATGTTTTAAGACTTAATGTTGAAGTTCGTGCTCCATTAACTCAAGTTCAAACTTCTGCTCAAAATGCGGGGGCAATACCTTATGGTATAATACCTAGTCACATTAAATTAACAGATAACAGATATTTTGATATTAATGATAATAAGCCATGTTCCCCCCAAAATGAAGAATTCAGTACAGTACTTTATTCAATGATTTTTAGAAACCTATGGAAGAAAAGAGACAAAAATGTGTTTCTATTAGATAATGAAGATTTAATCTTCTTATATGAATATATTAGAAGTCAAGCTAAAAAAATGAAAGACGATACATTAATCCTTAAAAACAAGAAAAGGAGTAAAGGATATGAACTTTATGGTGTTTCTAAAGATTATTATTTGGCACATGTGAAATTATTTGGCTATATTAAAGAAAAATCTCTTAATCATTTATTAAATACTTATAGGAATTGGCGAATGATCCTATGGAAAGTTCCGACTACTGAAAATGGAATATCTTCGATGTCTATAGCCTTAAAAAAAGGATTTAAAGTGGTGGGTTATGATATTGGGTTTAATAACATAAATTGGACCTTATTTGATTCAATTATACTAGCATACTATCCTAATGGAAATTACGTGTTGTCAGATATAAATTGTTCAGATACAATAAAACCTCTTTTTAACAGGATAAAGAAACAATTTAAGACTTAGATTTAACAATTACCAACTGTTAATTAAAATTCTCAAATGAACTTATTAAAAAATTATCAAAAAGTACTGAAAAATAGCTGATCTCGTTAAATTTTCATTCTTTAATCATGATAATAGCGAAATCACTTTTTCTTCAAAAGTTTGAGTACCTGTTCCAAAAATTTTAGTGAGGGATTGTTTAAAAGGTTCAAATTGGCCAACTTTCGTAAGATTAGAGCCATCAAAATGAGAAATAAATCTTTTTAAAAACTTTTCCAATAAGGGTAAAATTGATTTTTTTAAATACTTCTCAAGTCTATAATCTTTATCCAAAACTATGAAAGCAACAATTTCCTGAACATCTCTAAATAAATCTTTTATTGTACCTTTCTTAAAAATTATTGAATATTTATCACTTTCAAAATATTCTACTGGTTCCATCAAACATTCGGCAAAACTCAAGAGCCCACTCATTAATCCACTTGAACAAACTAAATTAGTTTGACTTTTACTAGCTCTATGATAGCTGATGAATATAATGGGAATTCCATGGAAGATTATACCGGCTTCTCGAATCAACATAATGAATTCTGAAGTAAATTAAACCAAATCGCTGTTACGGATATTCTTATAAGAATACTCCTAATATTCGACAAAATTCTCATATATAAATATAAGTCTTTTCGAACATATTTCGTCGCGATAGTACAATATTAATGCTAAACAGAAAATACGTCGAATAAAAAAATTCTCTCAATAAAATATCTCTGAAAAGAATTTTATAGGATTTTAAAAAAAATTTTGTTTCAAATTATACTAAAATAGGGTTTTATTGCAACTAATAGCACATTTATGTTGAAAAAATCTCATCAATGATATTTTTAACTGGGTAAAATACAGTTAAATCTCCATTCCAATTAATCAAAATGTTATTATATATTTCTTCAACCTTCAGAACTAATCTTTTTAGATTATATGTAAAATATTTCAATTCCTCTTTACTAATTAAAATTCCTGTAATATAATTGGCAGAAAAAACATTTACTATTTTTCTTTTTTTCTTTATAACAGAAATTTCATTAGGTTTGCCATGAATCAATTCATTAAGCATGATATTCATAGAAGCTAAAGCTCCAGATATAAATTGCTTTTCTAAAATTTCAGTATTCTCCATAAAGGAATAATTATATAAACAAATTCCATTTTTATTCAAGATATATATACTTTCAATTTTATCTTGCCAGTCAAATTCAAAGAATGAATGAATGTCTCTAAAAAAAATGAAGATAAAGACAATAGCTATTAGTTGGAGGAGGATTCCTACTAATCGAACTAAAAGGTTTAAATTTTCAAGAATTAGATCCATTGAAAGAATATATCCCACTAATATTAGTAGGATTGTAAGTGTCATTTTTAGGGCTCCCTTAGGGAGCATATTTTGTTTTTTCGATTTTTTACCAAAATCTATAACATAAATTATAAAAAACAAAATAAATAAAGGAAAAGACAGAAATGAAAGCACATTAATGATTTCTAAATTAATGAAGAATATGACTATAAAAATTAATAATTGAATTAAAAAACAAGTGGTAAAAAAAAATCTTTTGAATAAGAATTTTTTATATTTTTCCATGAATAACGTAAAAAATAAGGTACTTAACATTATTGATAGAAATCCAAAATTTAATAAAAGACTTCTAAAACTCCCAATGGTCCATAGAAAAAAAGGAGAAATGATAAGATCACTAGAGTAGTAGTCACCTAATAAAAAGAAGAACCTCATTAATGAAAATCCGCTAAATAATGCGAAAAATCCTAAATCTTGAGAATTTTTAAGTGGCTTTGGCTGTTTTTTATATTTGATTAAAAATAGTAGACCTAATTCAAAAGATAAGAATATGAAAATCCAATCCATTACTAAGGATAAAAATCTATGTGGACCAATAATAGGAAATTCTGTAAATAAAATATTAATCATCATCCATTATTGTAAAATTCTATTAATAATAACTTCAAAACTCGAAAATAATTTTCCTTGATCGCCCTTTAAATCCTCCAAATCTAATAAAATCTCTTTAAAAAAAGACTCAAATTTAATTCTTATAGATTTTAGAAGATGATGAGTACTACTTAAATCCCTTTTTACAACTAAAATATATATTATATGAGAAGGATTCAATCCATATTCTAAGAACATATGAAAATCTCCTTTCTTTATTTTATTTATTTTTTCTTTTATGGTACCTGTGATAATTGTAATAATACTTTCGATTCCCATTATTCCTTTAGAAAACAGTATCTCATTATTATATAAATGATTTTGACTTATTTTACTATTATTTTCAAGTTTTTCAATAAAATTATAACTATAAATGCAACTTTTGTTGTGTTGATTAATTATAAATAATTTTAAGAGGTTGTTTCTCCATTCAAATTCATAAAATGGAGGAAAGTCATAAACAGAAAAGAAGATAATAATGAAACCCGTCAATAATTCACCTACTCCTGTGAAATATATTATTTCATTAATAACTGGAGGTAAAACACCCAAACCAACCAATGAAGCAAAAACTAATGCAAATAAACTTACAATTGCTCCAATGAGAAATAATTTAAACTTTTTCCTGATACTACCTATTGATTTTTTAATCAAAATTAATTGAAATCTGATTATATATAATCCATTTAAAACAACAAATAAGATGCTTAAAATAAAAATTGGTGAACCTAGGTAAGGTACTAATAAAATCATAACAATAGGTATGATATTAAAGATCATCAAGATTTTAGCAATATTTAGATTTATTATAATTGAAAAATCCTTTCTAATTATGAAAATGGAGACGCTAAAAGTAGAAAAAAAAGCAAAAAACCAACCCATTCTTGAAAAGAGTTCATATAAAATTCTATCTTCAATGAAATTCCTTGATATTTGTATTAGTAATGGACCTAAAATTATGAACAAAACAAATGACCCAAATGCTAGTAATACTCTATTTAAGGGAAGAGTTATATCTTGAATTTTGCGATATTGGAAAAAAAAGTATAAGGCTAATTGAATACCTATAATTACCGGTACCAGATAAGCCAGAAATTGCAGTTCTTTACTAATTTCAATTTGAGAAAGCATTTTTTATATTTACGTAAAAAAATTAAACTGAATTTGAATTTTTTAATATTATTTTCCTGAAAGCACTATAAATATTATTCTCTTTTTCTTAAATTCAATAATTAATATTTAAACAGAGTATTTAACCATTTATATTAATTGAAAATCCTTTAAAATTCTTTTCAATAAAGATTCGAATATATCTTCCACGTTTTCCCCTGTTTTGGATGAACATTCTATATAATCAAAGAAATTATATTGATGTCTTATTTTTTCTGCTTCCTTCTTTGAAACTGCTATTTGATCCTTAAGATCTAACTTACCTCCAACCAGTATGATTGGAGGATTTTGTTTTCCAGGAGATAAACCCTTTTTAAAAGTATCCAACCATTCTTTAACTCTAATTAATGTTCCATATCTAGTAAGATCAAACATAAAGATGCCACCAGAAGATCCCCTTGAGTATAATGGTAGTAAAAAATGAAACTCTTTTTCACCACCAAAATCCCACACTTGCAATACTATTCTTTTATCTTCAATTTTTAGAAATTTTATAAAAATTTCTGCTCCCATTGTAAGCTTAATGTCTTCATCAAAATACCCTTTAAGAAATCGCTGAGCTAATGTAGTTTTTCCTACACCACTTTCTCCAAAAATGCAAATTTTGTAAGCTAATTCTCCAATAATAGGCTCCCTCTTTTCTACATTTTATGATTAATAACTATCTGAATTCGATTCTTTTAGAAATCGAAAACCTCAACCGAATTTATATTATTAAAGAGAAAAATGCTTGTTCTATTTGAAAACTCGAAAATAAAGCTAAGGCGAATTTTCTTTTCTCTATTGTATTAAATAAAATCTTAAATATTTAAATCTATTTTAAAACCTTCTGATAAATCGAGAATTAGTTTTCCAAAATTGTTAAAATTAAAAAAAATTTTAAAAAAAAATTTACTTCCTCTTTCGCTTAGGTTCAATTTTTTTAATAATTATTGATTCTGCATGGACTTTGCAATTCTTCAAAATTATTTTGAAGCCACCCGCTCCACCAACACCAGGGATAGTCATTCCTACAGTTCCCATTGGAACCATCGCACCTTCTTCTTCCCATTCCTCTTCCTCTTCTACGCCACCAGCAGCAGCTTTATATTCTTCAGTTTCTATAATTGGGTGGCCAACTTTTTCTAACCATGCCGGTAATTCACTTAGATCTGAAACCTCATCTTCAGTTGCAATTTTATCTCTTAGATCTTCTGGAAGGAATTCATAAACTCTATCTTTAACGGTTTTACCCATCCATACGATAGTGTAAATCCCTGCCTCCAATCCTGATTTTATACCATCATATTTTTGGTATTTAGGTGATATAATATATTGTATGCTTATGCCATTAAATCCTGGCATTTGTTTACCTCCACCCGTCTGATTTGCCATCGCACTAAAAGGTAGCCCATTGATAGCAACTCCATCGTGATTTCGATCGATTATTCCATGACCTGCTCCTGTCTCAGGAATAAAGAAATCTATTGCTTCAAAGCAGCCGCAACTAGTATGAGGGAACACCATTCCGCTGTAGAGATAAATTCTATCTATGTCTCCAAGTGAACGCTTTTTTATCATTTCATTAACTCCTTGGAACTCACCTGCTAATTCGTTTAAACACTCACCCATAGGTACCTCGAACAATGGCCCTTTCGGATCAACACGCGCAGCAGCTCTTGCATCAAACCATGAGATAGAACCGCATAAACTCATTCGATTTGGTGTTATACAACATGCATGAGTAGGAGCAAAACTCTGGCATAAAACACAGCCATAAAACATATCTACATCTTCATCGTTTATACTACGAGCTCTTTCGTCTCGTTTATTGTATATTTCTAAGGCAAAATCATAGGTCTCTTTAATTTTATTTGGATCTGTATAGAATGTAACTTGGGCTTTTTTAATGATTGGAAGTTCAGCTTTATACAGTCTAATTAAAATAGTTCCAAGCATCTGAAAATTATCAAATCCTTTTTCTACAGCAGCTTTAGAAATTCGCATCCAATTAGTATATCTTTGGTTCAAATGCATTATTCCATTTACAAAATTGCAAAATTCATGAACTCTACGTTCGAACACGGCCTCGAGGTCTTCTTCAAGCTCAGGGCCAGCTACTTCTACTAAAATTCCTATAGGGTGTCTTGATCCTACTTCCATGTCTTTTATATCGGGACCGATAAGAGTTACTTTTCCATCTTCAATTTCCTTATCTTTTTTAACCCTCACGAGTTCATAATGTTTCTCAACTTTTGGACCACCAAGCTCTACATACATTTGGTTTCCTCGAATTCTTTCACCTTCATATACTGGTCCAACATCTACAGGCATATCTGCAAAACTCATATTTAATTTCTCCTCTTATTTTTTTTTTCAATAATATTTTATAATTTTTCAATCAAATTTTCTAAAAATGTTTTCCATTCTTCCTCGTTTAGATTTGGTAAACTAAATCTAGCATTTGGATGAGAATATTTATCTAGATCAATTGTTCTTAACCAGTTTGTAAAGTTTTTGAGCCGTGATAATGCTTGAGAAACATAGAAAACTATGTGTCCTCCAAATATAGCCATTGAATATTGTCCTTCTCCATCTAAACCTGCCCAATCTTTATCAGATAAACGGTTTGTAATATTTATCAAAGACATATCATATAATTTATGATCTGCTATCTTATCTTTTAAATAACTGTATGCGTGTCCTGTAGAAACTACATGACAATCAAATTTATTTGCTATTTCTATGAAGTAGTCCGCAACTTTTTTACCATCAAGCTCCCAATTTAAAGATTCAGCACCAATAACGAAAACACTCTTCTTAGGAGTTTTAAGTAAATTCACCATCACCATTGGATCTGAAACAGAAGTACCCATCTCAGGGCCTGGGATATTAGCTTTTTGATATGGACGTGCCATTTCACTCAATTTCCTCTGTTTTTATTTTTAGCTAGAACTTTTAAAATAATTGTTATACTTAGAATTATTAAGGACAATTTAAAAAAATTGTTTTTATTAAGTTTAACTTAAAATGAGTTGATTTATGAATTTTACAGAAGTGAAAAAGTAATTATGTGTGAATTTAAAATAATAAATGAAACTGATGGTTCTCAAATAGGAGAGGATGTTTTAATATTATTCTATACAGATGATAATGAATTAGTTTTTAAGGATGTATTAGGTATGGGTGAAAAATTGGAATCTGCGTTAATATTGGATGTAAATACCTTAAACCAAAAGTGTATAGTTCTACAACATCCATTAATTAAAGAATTTATTAGTTTAATAAAAAATATCACTAATAATAAAGTAGAATCAGAGCAAATTGAAAATTTTCAGAGGAGCATTGAAAAAATAAAGCAAAACATTTAAAATAAAAAAAAAGATTTATTTGGTTTTTTTCTTTGAGAGAGAGCGTTTATAATAGATTGAAGTTATGCATATAAAGCTTAGAATAATAAAAGAAATTCCAAAGACATCATATCCGGCTATTGAGTCCGAACCCTCATATGGTGGTAAGGTTACTTGATAGGGAAGAAATCCATTTTTGCTAGCAGTAAAAATCTTATTATCTATTTCTATTTGAGAGAAAGGTACTTCAATCGTTCCATTTTCGTTTGTTTCACCTTTCCAGAGAAGGGTATTATTATCAGTATATGTAATAATAGCTCCTTGAACTGGATTTTCATTAGCAGTTACATTAAGAGTCATTGTATTTGTATTGTTGTTAAATGGTTGATCAATGCTTACATTAAGTTGTTTAGGAATTGAGAGCCAAATTGGAACTTCAGGGTCACCAAGTAAATTATATTGCTTAAGAGTTTTATTTCCCCATTCTGGATATTCCCTGGGTTCAGGAGAACTAAGTCTGTCTGATGCGTAATCTGCTTTTGCCAATGCCAATGCTTTACCTGGTTGATTAGATTGGAAAAGTTGTTCCCAGAATCGAAATCCCAATCCTTCAATGAACCAACCTCCATGATCACGTTCATACCATTGATCTTCACCCCAAACCACATAACTTCCTGCTACACAACCAATTGCAGCATTTTTTAAGAAATTTTCAGCAACACAATCCTCTGTGTAATCAAACGTACCTACGGAACAACTACCAAAAAAATATATTCCTAATTGATCCATTTTTATATCAAGTAAATTTGTTTCAAATAGAATATTCCAGATCATTTCATCAATTGCAGTTCCTCCTCCTTCGAAAGGATTCGCAGTATAATCAAATCGCATATCTCCATCATAATCTGTAACCCATTCAGAAATACTCATTCTATATTCCCTACCATGAGCTAATATAGTGCCAATACTAACTCCTTGAGTAATAGCATCTCTAAGATTATTATATCCTATTTTTGCATCACTATAATAATCAGAGCCTTTAACACCTTGAGTCTGAGCAAGAAAGTAACTAGTCCAATTATCTGGTAATAAAGTATTGTTTATATAATTATTGACTCGATTTCCATCACATTCTCCGTAATCTATTTCATCGCCACCACCATCATTGAAATCCATATCATATTGAAGTATATCAGCAGCAAATAATGCATGTGTCATCCACTCCCCAATCGGAGGATTTTTTTCATAATCCAATATTTTTTGGACTAACTTATGCATTTCAGCTCCGTTAAATGCTGTTAACCGTCCTACATAGACCTCTGCTTCATAATCGAAATTATTTTCAAGCCAATCATTATCCATATCTCCGTAAAAAGAATCACAACAAACCACATCACCATCACCGGGATAACCATCATCACATGTTATATATTTGGTAGGGACGTGATTTTGATCTCCTGCTAAAAGAACCCATTTTGTATTGTTATTATTATAATAACTCATAATACAATTCTTAATTCTTCTGGGAAGACCAGTTCCTGGATAATTGTCGACTATATCACTTATAGTTTCTATTTTCGATACTACTCCTTTCTGTGTTTTCCATTCAGCTAAGGGTTCAAGAAGTGGCTTAAAATACTCAGTAGTAATAATTAAATAATCTATATCCCCATTAATAGCGGAGTTGTTAAGAGAATAAGATTTTATATCATGTAGTTGGTTTGTGGTATTAGTTATATTAAAATTTACAGTGCAACTCATAAAAAAAATAGTTAAAATTAATAGTGTGGGTTTTTTAACTGTCATTTAATTTAAATTTACAATCAAATATTTATATATTTCCCAACTTTTTAATGAAATTCAATAAATTCGGATATTATTAAATATTTGAATTAAACAATATGCAACTGAATGCGTGGCAAAATTAAGTAAACTCCTCTTAAAAGAGGGAAATAAATACTGTTTCCTATTTACAGATTTAAGCAATCCTACATCAAATAGTATTTATCAAAAAATAGGGTACCATCCTGTCATTGATGAAAATCATTATAGATTTATTTCAAAATAATAGGTTTTTCAAAAAATAAAAAAAAGAAGCGAGAAAGTCTCCTGATTTTCTCCTGATAATTTTTAGTAATTTCTTTATTTCTTTTTTGGCTGAAGGATTTCAATCTCAATAGATGAGACATTGCTATCAGTTCCATCTCTATTTGTAATCGTTTCAGTGCCAATCAGAATTTCGCCATAGCTACTTCCTGATACAAATTTATTCATTAAAATTTCAGCTACGTCTACAGCCCGAGAAATAGACTGACCTCGAGCTAATAATCTCACCGGCTTTTCGCTTAAAACAACCATAGCAGCCATCACATAGGCCATTGATCTCTTTTTGCCAATAAAAACTTTTGAATCATCATCTTTAGGCAAATTCTATCACCTTATTGCTAGTTAGATTAAATTTTTCTTTTTTATAGTTAGATTCTTTTGTTTTCCTTAATTACAGTTTATCTTAGGTCAATTATCTATAGATAATTAAGTTGAATAAACTAAGTTTAGATTTTAATGTTATGCAATTTGATTTTATTTTTCTTAATTCATTGTTATAAGTAATGATTAAAAACTAAAATAAAAGAATAATTTAAATTGATTGAATAAAAATGATTGACTAAAAAAATGATATATTAGCAGAATTTTTTTCTAAAGTTCTTAATATATTGTTCTTTATCCTCATACTCATACCAAGCTGAGCCAATTTTCTCTAGCTCATATGCAGCATTATAAGCTTTATCACCCAAGTGATTGCTACATAGCTTAATTGCATTCAATACTGTTTGATTTTTAGTAAACAGAAATTTTGCCTTATCCAACGCAACTTTCATTAATTCTTCTTGGTTTTCTACTATTTGGTCTATTAAGCCGATTTCTAATGCTTTTTCAGCACTAATTTTTTCAGCAAACATAAGTATCTTTTTTGTCCAAGGGATTCCAATGACTCTTGTCATCAACACTATGATACCCGTACCCGGAAAAACTCCTAAATTTATCTCAGGCATCATAAAAAAACAATCTCTAACGGCTATTCGATAATCAGAACATAACGTATACGCTACACCATCACCCATTGCTTTACCGTTAATTGCACAGATGACTGGTTTTCCATAATAGAACAATTCTTGGATAGACGCTGCTGTTTTTTCATAGTCTTTTACAGCGGTCTTATCACTCCCATCAATTTCATTAATATCCATCCCTGTAGTAAAAGATACTCCATTTCCAGTTAATATTATCCCTCTTATTTTTTCTGAACTTTGGCAAAATTCGATAGCCTTTTTTAGATTCTTTGCCATTTCAGTCGTAATTGCGTTTCCTCTATGGACTCGATTCAAATTTATGATTCCAAACTTCTTTTTTATCGAAAATTCAATAAATTCTCCAAATTCTTTATTTTCTGATGACATTTTTTATTCCCATATAATTTTTCTTATTTCAATTTTTTTCTAAAATTTTCTATAAATTCAATTTTATCTGAATATTCATACCAAGATGAAGCTTCCTTTTCTATATGATATGCCACGTGGTATTTTTTATCTGCTAAGTGATTACTACATAACTTTATTGCATTTAGAACTGTTTGATTTTTAGTAAATAAAAACTTAGCTTTATTTAATGCAGCTTTCATTAAATCTTCTTTATTGTTTACAATTTGATCTATTAATCCAATTTTTAGAGCTTTTTGTACTTTTATTTTTTCAGAAAACATACACATTTTCTTTGTGTATGGAATTCCAAGGATTTTCGAAAAGATAACTAAACAACCAGTACCAGTAAAAATTCCTGAAAAGATTTCCGGCATTTGAAAGAAGCTTTCTTTGGTAGCAATTCGATAATCACAACACGCTGAATAGACAACACCCTCACCCATAGCTCTTCCATTAATAGCGCAAATTGCTGGTTTTCCATTATATATTAATTTACAAATATCTGCTGCAGTTCCTTCCAAATATTTCACAGCTTCATGATCACTCCCATCAATAGCTCCTAAATCTACTCCGGTACTAAAAGAAGTTCCATTGTTAGTTAAAATTAAACCTCTAATTTTCTCGTCCTTCTGGCAATATTTTACAGCTTGTTTTAAATTTTCGAATTGTTTAATATCAAAAGCATTTGACCTATGAAGTCTATTAAGTGTAATAATTCCAAATCGCTTTTTTATTGTAAAATCAATATATTCTCCAAATTGCAAATTATTTGAAGACATAATTTACATTAATTTTCAATTAATAAAAAACAATAATAAATTGATTTATTATAAGTGAATTATAGAGAATTAAAAGTTGATAAAAAGCAAGAACTATTTTAATTAAAGATAAATGCCCGTTCACATCACTGATTTTTTAGAGGAAAAATCTGGTGTTATAAAGAATAAAGACTTAAAGAAATCGCTAAACTTAAAGCAAGTTTTTACCTCAATTAATCAGCATTTATACGGAAAATTAAAATATACAGACACTGATACTAGGGCGCGTTCTAAGCAAATTATTAATCTCCTTCTATGTAAATTGGTCGATGAAATTAATAAAAAGCCCGAAGAAGAAGTAGATTTTTGTATTAGAAATGGTGAATCTGATAAAGAACTATATACCCGAATTCAAGCCTTTTTCAATGAGAATGTACGAGAAAAATACAAAGATGTTATGGATGAGAATGAGCAAATCACATTGAATAAGGAACTTATTTCTTTAATTGTAAAAGAATTAGAATATATTTCACTTCTTCAATCATCTAAAGATATTTTAAGTGATGCTTTCGAAATTTTTGTTAGTAAGATTTTAAAAGATGAAGCAGGACAGTTCTTTACTCCACCTAATATAGTAAAATTTATGGTTAATTATTTAGATCCTAAGGTCGATTCAAGAATTTTGGATCCTGCCTGTGGTCATGGAGGATTTCTACTTGAAGCAAAAGAAGTCTTATGGTCAAAATTAGATTCAAAAAATAAAAGAGTTGAATCAATTTCAAATCTTTTCGGTATAGATAAGGACTTATTCTTAGTAAAAATCAGTAAATTATATTTAGAAATATTAAGCAACGGAAAATCTAATATTTTTTGTGAAGATTCTTTAGATCCAAAGAGTTATAGGGCCCAAACCCAGGATATTATAAAAAACAACTCTTTTGACTATATTTTTACTAATCCTCCTTTTGGTGTTAAAATTCCTATAAATAATAAAGAAGTTCTATCAAATTATCAACTAGGGCATATTTGGAAAAATATTGATGATAAATGGGAAATACAAAATAAATTAGTGAAACAACAAGCACCTCAAGTTTTGTTCATTGAACGGTGTATTCAGTTACTTAATGATGGGGGGAAATTAGCTATAGTTTTACCGGAAGGAATTTTCGGAAATCCTACAGATCGCTATATATGGGAATATCTAACATCTAATGGTAAAATTTTGACTATTGTCTCATTGGATCAAAACACCTTTCAGCCTTACACATGTAATAAAACAAGCATCTTATTTTTTGAAAAGTTAAACACAATACCAAAAGATTATGTAATCAATTTTGCGATTGTAGAAAATGTTGGTCATGATAAAGACGGAAAAGTTTTATATAAACTGAATAAAGATGGAAGCCGAAAGTTAGACTCTGCTGGGGATCCAATAGTAAATGATGATCTAATAGGTTTGCATTTAAAAATTAGACAAGCTGAAGAATTCAATTATTTGAAGGAACAAAAAATCTTTAAGATTAAATATAGTCAAATTAAAAATAAGGTTTTCATTCCAATTTATTATACCGGGGTAGAAAAGACTTTAAAAAAGCTTGCCAGTGATAAAAATTTCACACTTCTCACTATTAAAGATCTCGCGAACAAGAAAATAATTTATACTAATAAAGGTGGGTATCTTCCTCGAGGAGATGAAATTGGTTCACATGTCTATGGTTTAGGTGATATTCCATTTATACGAACTAGTGAAATTAACAATTGGGAAATAAATTTGGATTCTTATAAAAAAACTAGTGAAGAAGTGTATGAGCAATATAAACTTAAACAGAATATCGAGGAAGGTAATATTCTACTAGTCAAGGATGGTGGTCCAAATCTGATTGGGAAAACAGCTTACATAACAGACTTAGATACCAAAATTATAATTCAAAGTCATATATTCCAAATTAAAGCCGTAGAAAATGATGAATTCATAGATTCTTACCTTCTATTGCACCTATTAAATTTGGATATTGTTCAAAAACAAATACAAGCAATTACTTTTGTTCAAGGGACTATTGCAACCATTGGAAATCGAATAATGGAAGTCGTTTTACCAATTCCTTCTGATATGCATAAACGAAAAGAAATCTCGAGACAAATTAAAAATATTATAGAAGATAAAAAGAAAATTCGTAGACAAATCAGAAGTCTATCATTAAAATACTCATTAGATTAATTATTTAATCCTTTTTTAGTCTAAGTTCTGTTAAGCAAATTTTAGAAAATATTAGTATTTTAACCTAAAAATTACTAAAATTCAAAATTCTTAAAAATTAACTATCTCCTATGAAGATCGAAAAATTCTCTATGGAATCCTATGATGATATTATTACACTTTGGAGGAAAGCGGGAATTAATGTAGGATCTACAGACACGAAAGAAGAAATCGAAATAATGGTTAAACGAAATCCTCAGCTTTTCTTAGTAGGAATTTTAGATCAAAAGTTGATAAGTGTAGTTATGGGTGGATTCGATGGGAGAAGAGGGTATGTCCATCATCTTGCCGTTGATCCGGATTATCAGAAAAAAGGATATGGGAAAATGATGATGGATGAGTTATTAGTTAGTTTTCGTAAAATGGGAGTACATAAAGTTCATTTATTTATAGAAAAATATAATAAAGAAGTCGTTAAGTTTTACCACAATTTGGGTTGGGAGATCAGAGATGACTTAATTATGATGAGTTATATTCCAGATAAAAATTTATATAAAATGAGGATTTAACATAAATTTCAATTCTGAAATATAATTAAAATTATATCTTTCTATACCAATTTATTAAAAGTTTTAAATAATATTGAAATGAATAATATTACATATTTCTAAAAAACATAATTGATAGGAAATGAATATTGAAATGAGTCAAGAAGATCTAATAAAATTTTATGGAATAAATAAGAAATGGCCAAAAGAAACGCCAAGACATATTGAATATGATACGATTCCTTTAGGAGAACTTTTAAGTATGACGGCTCTAAAATATCCTGATTCCGAAGCCATATATTTTGAGGGTTTTCGTATGACATATTTAGAATTAGATACTCTTGTAGATCAATTTGCTACCGCATTATCTAAATTAGGAGTAAAAAAAGGAGATGTTGTATGCATTGATTTACCAAATATGCCCCAATACGTTATTGCTCATTGGGCAACTGTCCGAATTGGTGCAACTTCTAATCCAATACTTCCTGTAAATCGATATGTTGAGATTGTCCATCAAATAAATGATTCAAAATCTAATACCTTGTTAATATTAGATTATTTGTATAAAGAATACCTCCTTGGTAAGGATCTAAGTAAAATGCCTACATTAAAACAAATAATTTTAACTGGATCAGCAGAATACTTACCACCAATGAAAGCTAAACTAGGGACCGCATTAGGTAAAGTTCCTAGAATGAAAGAATGGCCAGAAAAAGTAGGAACTATCACATTTCATAAATTTCAAGAAGTATTAAAAGATGGACTTCCAATAAACGTTCCAAAAGTAGATATAAATCTTAAAGAAGATATTTCTGTTTTAATATATACGGGAGGTACTACTGGTGTTCCAAAAGGAGTAATGACGTCTCACTATTCGATGGTAATCAACGCCCTTCAGGTAGATATCTGGGCTTCTACACAATTACCAAAAATGAATGAGCTAAAAGGTAAAGGGGGAATGATGTTAGTAGTACCACTTGCTCATTCTTTTGGTAACATTGGTATGACAGTTTCTGTATTAGAAGGCTGGAAAATGATCTTATTACCACGACCTCCAGAAAAAATATCAAACATACTAAAAATAATGATGAAGGAGAAAGCTACATACATGCCGGGAGTCCCTACGCTTTATATAAAAATAAACGAAGATCCTAATTCCAGTAAATATAAAGGCAAATTAGACACACTTATAGCATGTATAAGCGCAGCTTCAGCAATACCTGAGGAGGTTAAAAATGAGTTTGAAAAACTAACTGGTGTGAGTATTGTAGAGGGGTATGGAATGTCAGAATGTTCTCCAGTAGTTTCTTTAAACCCATTTAAAAAATCACTTCAAAAAGTAAATACTGTTGGTTTACCTCTCTCTGATACAATACTTAAAATAGTAGATGCTGAGACTGGTACAAAAATACTATCTCCCTGTCCAAATGAAAGTTGTGAAAATTGTGGCGAAGATGAGCTACAATATATTGGAGAAATATGTTGTACAGGTCCGCAAATTATGACCGGATATTTAGGAAGAAAAGATGATACAGAGTATGCAATAAGAAAAGACTCTAAAGGGATAAAATGGTATTATACTTCTGATATAGGATGCATTGATAATGATGGTTATTTACGTATTAAAGATAGAAAGAGAGATATGATCAAAAGAAAGGGTCATGCTGTGTTTCCAAGAGAAGTCGAAGACTTTATTTATATGCACGAAGCAGTAAGTGAAGTAGGCGTTATCGGGGTACCCGATCCAGAAACGGGACAAGAAATTAAAGCATTTGTTTCACTTAAACCTGAGTACAAAGGAAAAGTAACCAAAGAAGAACTCATAGAATGGTGTCAAAATAATATTAGTCCTTATAAGTATCCGAGAATGATTGAGATTGTTCCTGAATTACCAAAATCTGTCATAGGAAAAATTTTAAGACGTGAATTACGTAAAGAATAAGATTAAATATTTTTAATTTTCTTTTTAATTTTATAATTTAATCATAAACTATTCTTTTAATGAAAAAATAAAAAAATGAAAATTAGTATTTGTTCATGAGATATTTGAACATAACTTCTTTAACATTTTTTCAGCTTTGTTTGTAAAACCTGAAACGATATCGCTGACGTCTAATATGGAATCGATTAAACCACACGTTTGTCCTACTGGAACAGCTCCATCAACGGTATCACCTTTTGTATAGACTATTTCATAAGCAATAAGATCTTTTAAATAAGTATCCATATCATAAGCTAATTCTTGAGAAATTTTATCTTCTTTAGTCATTGTTTCACCATGTTCTAGGCAATACTTATTTTTCAATAGTCTAATCGGTCCAAAACCTCCGGTAGTAAGCATAGTATCCCGTGCTGTAGCAGGAGGAATAAGGTCTTTATATTTTTGATGAAATTCGCTCTCATTACAAGCAATAAATCGTGTTCCCATAGCTATAGCGTCTGCTCCCATAGCCAATCCTGCAGCAACACCCTCTGGGGTGGCAAAACCTCCACATCCTATTAGTAATTTATCAGGATATTTTTGGGCAACTTGTTGTAACAATACTAATGTTGTTACCTCTTCGTAACTTTGATGACCACCGCCTTCGGTACCTGTTGCTACAATCCCATCACAACCGGATTCTACTATTTTATCAACAAGCCATAAAGCTGGCCCAACATGAAAATGATACATATCAGGTGCTTTTGCTTTCCACATTTTTCCTGCAACTCGAGGCCCTCCAGCACTAGTTAATGCATAAATTAATTGTTCTCTTAATTTAGGGTTTTCTTTACGCCATTGGGGGATTTTTCTTAACAATACCTTATGATCAGTTTGGATTCGAGCAACACGCACATTTATGCCAAAGGGTTTATCAGTATGTTCTACAACATAATCTAATTGCTCTTTAAAATCCTTAACTGAATTCTTCCCTCGTAATGTAGCATGACTTACAACGCCTAATCCACCTGCTTCTGAAACTGCAATTGCTAATTTAGTTGTATAGAATGGACCCATAGGAGCACTAATAATAGGATACTTTATCCCAAATTTTTCAGTTATTCTTGTTTTAATCAATTTTTATTTCACTTAAAAAACTAAAATTATGATAGTTTAATCTTGCTTTTTAGAAGTAAAAAAGTTATCTAAATTGAATCTATTGGAAAAATAGACTAATTAAAATTTTTCTTCACATTTTTTACAAACTGTTTATGGGGCTAATGCTCCTGACTATAATATTGGAATATAGGGATCCTTGACACGGTCTGGTATACGTTAGATAATGGAATAACAATATAATAATAAATACATTGAAAGGTACAATTGATTTCTAACATTAAAAATTAAAAGAAAGGAAGCAAAAAATTCATGGGTTTTCGCAAATACTTCTAACAATTGGAACTCTTTATCAGTCAATTCATTCATTTGAATTTTTGAAATCCTTCAGCATCTAATCGGTCATTACACAATTTATCGCATTTTTGCTTTTGGGGGGGCCATATAACAGAATTTTGACGTGTTTTTTTCATAATATCAAGGTTTATTAAATTTAAAGATATTTCTTATATACTTGAAATGAGAAATTCAAAAGTCTCAAGTATAGAATTAAAAATTAAAATTTGGTGAAAGTATGTCTAATAGAAGGTATGGTAATAGAACGATGCATAAAGCCACATGTGCCGACTGTGGAAACGAGTGCGAAGTTCCATTTGAGCCTAAGGAAGGCAGACCTGTTTATTGTAGAGATTGTTATCGAAAGCATAGAAGATAATTAAGTTTATTTTTTCTAAGTTTTGGTTACGACTAATAACTTACTTTATTATAATTTAAGAAGAATCTCTATTCAAACACGATTTTAACAATAAATGCATATTTGGATATATTAGCAGAAAAAAGGTCAGTAACCAATAAGATTACTTATTCAAAAAATTTTTTTTTTATAGTAAAAAAGCTTTCTAAATTAAATTTATTAAAGAACCAATTTTCAAGTAAGTAATTAATTCAGATGATTCTGGAATTGTCTAATTTTAATCTAAATATAATAAAAATAATAAAAATATAAAATTAATTAAAACGTTGTACCACACTTTTTACACACATTGCTCTTTCGGTACATAGGTGAATGGCCAATATAGCCAAGGACTTTGCTTTTATCTTCTTCAACTTTTAGATCCTTCCCTCTCGCACCACATTTTGGACAAACCAAGCGTTCTTCACTAGTGTATTCTGTTGGTTCGGTCTGTATTAATGCTGATAATTCTGTTTCAGTTTTTTCTAACTTGCTTTTTTGTTCTTCAATAATTTTTTCTTTTCCAGCTAAAATTTCATTAAGATCTGTTATTTTATTTTCTTTTTTGGCAAGTTCGTCACTTAATTCTTCAGTTTTTTGTTTTAATTCATCTACTTCTGCCTTTAATCCGTTAGCTTGATTTTCTGTTATAGTAACTGTTTTTTTTAAATCATACACTTCAGAATCTATTTTTTCTACTTTAGAACTTAATTCCTTGTTAGATTTTGTTAAATTTTCCAATTCTTCATCCTTCTTTGCGATTAATTGTTCCAACTCATTGATTTTAGCAGAATATTCCTCAACTTTATTTTGTAATCCTTTTACAATTTTATTGTCCAACCCTTCAGTTAGGTCTTTCATCTCATCTTGAGAAACGACTTATACACCTCTTTCTTATCTCAAATAGTAAATATAATTATAGTAAAAACTCAGAATTTGAATAATTGAAATTATTAGCAATATAGAACGATTTTTTACATAAATTTTATAATAGAATTTATATTTAAGCTTTTATTTTATGATATTTTGAGTTTAAAAAAAGGAAAATTTGATTTTAATATCAAGAACTTATAATAAATATGTTTTAAAAAGATATATCAGAAATTAAAAATTTATAATTTTTTTATTAAATCTCTAAAACCTTTTAATTCAATTTCATGCGAAAAGTTATTAAAGACATATTTTTTAGCTAAATTTTGTAATCTTGACAATTTTTGATGATCCTTTTCCCAGAATCTATAAATTTCAAGTATCTTTTCTTTGATTTCTGTAGGCCTTAATTCATTAAAAAAGAACGCAAATTCTTTTCCTTTTAATAATTCAATAGAACCAATTGTTTTACTACATATTATAACTAAATTTCCCGCTAAAGCCTCCATAAGCACTCTAGGAAAAGGTTCTCTACGGGAAGAAAATAAAAATACATCATTTCTTTTATAAATTTCAGGAATTACATCATTGCTCACATATCCATGATATTTTACGTAATTAGGAAATTTTTTTTCTAATTCTTTTAATTTTGATTCAAGAGGGCCAAGTCCGCAAAATTCAAAATATACTTTTAAATTTTTATTTTCCTCTAAAAATTGGTTAATACCGTTTATAAGAACACCAAATCCCTTAGGTATTTCTATTAATTCACCTACATAAAGAAAATTTAATACATCTTTTTGTTTCTTTGTCAGTTCATCATCAACAAAATCGTCAAGTCTAATACCATGAGTAATATGAATAACTTTTTCTTGAGGATAAAAATTTTTTAAAAACTTTTTCGCATGAAGAGAAAGAGCATGATGGTATACTCTCTTTTTAAAAAGTGAAAGTAAAAGGAGGGAACCCCTGTATTTTAGATTATAAAGTGAAATTTTTTTTTTACTATATAAAGGTTTTCGATATCCTATTATTAATTTTGTTTTTCTATAAATTAAATTACTTAATATAAACATTAAACTGGTTTTTAAGTCTGAATAAGAAATATAGATAATATTATTCTTCTTTATTTTTCTAAATAGTCTTAAAACTTCCCAAGGGTAAGGAAAACTAAAAGTCCAATGACCTAAATGAAGTGTTGCATACTTCATTTGACTGCGATTTTTTATACCGTGTAGCTTTTTATCTATTGCTTCTTTTGATAATAACTTTTCACCCGGAGAGATATTTGTATCCATAAAGCTTACGTTATAATATTTATTTAACCCTGAAGCTAATTCCATTGAAGAAATCTCCCCACCTCTTCCAAATCCTACTATATTTGGAGAAAAGACTAATAACTTTAACATATTAACTCTTCTCTATCAATTTTTAAATTTTTTATCTTGAAACCTCTTTTATGCAAATAATTTTTTATTTGACTTTCTCCATATCCAAAATTAAGATTATATACATTATTATGACCTAAGAATTTAAAGATATTAAGAATTTCATCGTTATCAATGCTTTCGTGAAAGATATATTGATTAAAAATCATCTATTTAGTATAAATTTTTTTAAAAAATTAATTAAAATAAAAACAAATTAATAATTATCCAAAAAAAAAGAAAAGAAAATTATAAAAGTAGGGAATTATGCAAAAAGTCGCAATAATAGGAATAGGAATAACCCCCTTTAGGGCAAGATATCTTGATAAAACTTATTTTGAATTAGCCTTTGATGCTACAAAATTAGCATTAGAAGATGCTAATAAAAATGGGGCAGAGATCACACATAAAGATCTCCAATCAACAGTTTATGGAATTTATAATGAACTTTTTGAACGTCAATTTATGCCAGATATTTTTACTAATTCATATCTAGGTATGAATAATAAGCCAGGAACCAGAGTTGCCACAGGTGGTGCTACAGGCGGATATACAGTTCGAATGGCATTTGCGGAGGTCGCGTCAGGGTTATCAGATTTATGCCTTTGTATAGGTCTTGAAAAATGTAATGATTGTTATGATGAACAGACGGGAACTACCACTCCAGAGGTTCTAAATGCCATTGCTTATTCGGCGGATATGACTTATGAGTATCCAATGGGGATGATGGCTGCAAGTTCTTATGTATCAATGGTAAATGCACATTATGAAGAATTTGGAAACCCAACTGAGGAACAAATGGCTTACGTAAGCGTTAAAAACCATGGAAATGCTATTAATAATCCAAAAGCACAATCTCCAATGAAATTAACTGTTGAGGATGTTATGAATTCAAGAATAATATGCTATCCATTCAAAATGTTAGATTGCTGTTTATATTCAGAAGCATCTGCAGCGTTAATTCTAGCAAGTGAGGAAAAAGTAAAAGAATTAAAGATTGAAAAGCCAATTTGGATTACTGGCGTAGCAGCAGCAAATACAGATTGCTTCATAGGAAATAGAGAAGATATGGGACGCTTATACTCAAATATTTATGCGGCAAAAGCAGCTTATAAGATGGCAGGATTAGATTATAATAAAATAAAAAGTCAAATAGATTTAGCGGAATTACACGATGCTTTTAGTGGACAGGAAGTTATTAGTTATGAAGAACTTGGATTTGTTCCATTTGGAGAAGGGGGTCCTTGGATTGAAAAATCTTTTGAAAAACAAGGAGAAGGCCCATGGATAGAAGGGGAATTGCCATGTTGTCCTTCCGGAGGGTTAATAGGTTGTGGACATGCCGTTGGTGCAACGGGAATTATGAGTACGGGAGAAGCTGCTCTTCAATTAAGAGGAGAAGCAGGAAAACATCAAGTCACAATAGAAAAGGGGCGAGCAATTTCGCATTCTATAGGAGGACCTGGAGCAGCATATGCTGCTGTTATTGTAATGGCAAATAAGGAGGGTTTGATGAAATCATGAGTAAAGAATTTCAAGATCATCAAATAAGAGATGTAATAAGGATTAACTACAAATACACAATGGGAGGACATTCAAAATTTTTTATTGAATTAATGAATAACAAGAAGTTATTAGGTACAAAATGCAATAAATGTGGAAAGACTTGGATGCCTCCTAGGATAAATTGCTCTGATTGCTATGCACCAGCAGATTGGGTTGAGCTTAAACAAACTGGAACAATAGAGGTCAGCACAATAGTGTGGTATACCACTTCCGCTTTTATTAAAGCAATACCTTATGGAATTGGGTTTATAAAACTTGATGGCGCGGAAACAGCTTTACTTCAAGGTATTTTCTCTGAGAATTTAGTTCCTTCAAAAATAAAAAAGGGGAAAAAAGTAAAAGCGGTCTTTAACAAGAAGAGAGAGGGTAAAATGACTGACTTTTTCTTTGTTCCCGAGGACGAGTATGAAAATTGGATATCAAAACCAGAATATGAAGGAGGAGAATAATAATGGGACAAGCAAAAGAAAGTTTAAGAAAGATAGTAAAGAAATTAAACACGATTCCAAAAGCTCAAGCAGTATTTATCACAAACATCGCTGGAAAAGATGTTGATTGGGAGATGTCCTTTCAGTTTAACCTTGATAATGAAGATCTATTCTTTTTAGAAATCAAGAATCGTAAAGCTATTATATCTGAAGGTACTAAATCGGGTGCAATCATCGTGATGTCGGGAAATTCTGATGTAATCGTGAAGATTTGTGAAGGAAAAGGAGATTTTACTCATGCAATCTCACGAGAGCAAATAACCGTGGAAAAAGGAAAAGTAATGGATGTCATACGTCTTACGAGAGCAATAACAATTGTTTTAAAAAATAAATAATTATTTTTCTATTATTTTTTCAGTATCATAGGATACGGAGTTAATAAAGTGAAATATTTGAAATACGGAGAACAAAAACAGCTTGGTACAGCAAATTTAGATGAAATTGAAATAATAGGAAACTCAAATGATGAAGTTTTTCCTAAATTTTGATTTTTCCTATTCATTTTTCTTATCCTTTTTTTGTCAAACTTTTTTATTTTTATGAAACATTATAGAGATTTAATAACTGATAAAATCTTGATTAATCTTGAGAATTGTTGATTTACGTTCTGATACCGTAACCAAGCCATCTCCAGAAATGTGGGAAACACTAAGATCATTAGAAAACTCTGATCTTGGAGATGATGTTGAAGGAGAAGATCCAACAGTAAATAAGTTGGAAGAAAAAGCAGCTAAATTGATTGGAAAAGAAGCAGCGTTGTTTGTGACTTCTGGAACACAAGGTAATTTAGTTTCACTCCTCTCACTAACTAATCCTGGTGATGAGATTCTTTTAGAAGAATTAAGTCATATCTACAAAAACGAAGTAGGGAGTGCGGCTCGGATTGGAGGATTAATGATTAGAACTTATCCCTCAATAAAAGGTGTTCCTTTATTTGATCAGCTCCAAACATTAATTCGTGATAAAGAGGATATACATGAACCACCAACGACTCTTTTTTCTGTAGAAAATACTCATAATTATCATGGAGGTGTGATTGTTCAACCAGAAGTACTTAAGGACATGAGGGATTTTTCAGAAAAGAATAGTTTAAAATTACATTTGGACGGCGCAAGGATATTCAACGCAGCAGTAGGTTTAGGAGTTCCTGTTACAGAATTTACTAAACATGTTGATAGTGTTATGTTTTGCTTATCCAAAGGTTTATCATGTCCAGTCGGTTCAATTGTTGCGGGTTCAAAAGAATTTATTAAAAGTGCCAGGAGATACCGAAAAATGCTTGGTGGAGGTATGCGCCAAGCAGCAATAATTGCTTCTTTTGGTTTAATTGCGCTTGAACCAAAATGGATTAAAAGACTTGAGGAGGATCATAAAAATGCTAAGTTACTTGCTGAAGGGATTGAATCTTACGATTTGCCCATAAATATAGATAAACCAGAAACTAACATTGTAATTGTTAAACTTTTGCAAAAAACCCGTATAGTTAAAATATTAAATCAACTTGGAAAAGAAGGCATATTATCATTCAATATTAGTAAAGAAAAAATAAGATTTGTAACACACTACGGAATAAATGAAGATGACATTCAGTTTTCTGTTCAAAAAATAGGCAATACTCTAAGTAAATTTTTAATTTATAAATGAAATATAACCAGAAAATAGCTTAAATATATTCTTTTAATTAGAGGAATAAAAAAATAAAAAAAATTATTAATCCTTACGTAATTCTAAATCTTTTGAGTCATCTTCAATTGCATCGTAGTATTCAAGATCCATTAATCCACCCTGTACATCTTCTGCCCAATGAACTTTTATAGGCATACCTATGTAAGTATCCCTAAATTCGATATCAGGATCTAACTGTGCAGGATATGATGTGTCTGCTCCATCTAATTGTACACAAACTATAGGTCGTTCTAAAACTTCGCCAGTTTCAGGATCTTTTAAATAAGTAACAGTATATGAAACTACTTTCCCAGTTTCACGTAAATCCACCCACCTATCAGGTTTAACGAGACATTTACCGCATATAAGTCTAGGTGGAAAAAATATTCTATTACAACTTGAACATTGGAGTCCTACCAGCTTTTTCTGCTTTAATTTTTCTAAAAAGGGTTTCATATGAGTAATATTAAATTTGAATTTATAACTGGACAAATACCAATTTGTTGGCATAGTTCTTGTTCTGATATATTCTTTTTTAATATATTCCATAGATTTTCTTAATGTTCTTTTAGACATATTATATTACCTCAATATTTTATTTAAGTTTTCTAGCTGGTTCATCAGCCATAACCATCATGGTTATCAAATTAACATATCCTCCCCAACCATGTCCCAATGCTGTGTGTACAGTCTTAGGAACTTGATTACTAGCCTTTCCCATAATCTGTAAAGCTGCAACAGCAGGTCTTTCCATTGCTGATGCTCCTATAGCATTTGTGGAATTAACCCCTCCTGAACAATTAATAGGTAATTCACCATTTAAGGCAGTTATTCCAGTTTTATACATTTCTGGTGATGTGTTTTCTTCGAATAAACCCAATTTTTCCACCCACATAAGTTCTTGGTTAGGAAATGGTGAATATACCTCAGCATAATCTACTTCTTTCCTTGGAAAAGAAATACCCGCTTGTTTAAACGCCAAATCAGAAGTTATTTGCGCGCCAAGTTGCTCAGAAAGATCTAACTGCGCTGAACCACTACCATCGTAACCAATTAGTGCAGTTTCATTTGCTATGCTACCTACTCCGTTAACATATACAGGAATATCACATATATCTTTTGCCTTTTCCTCAGTTGTAAATAACATTGCACATGCTCCATCAGACGCGGGGCACACCATTCCATATCTTAGTGGATATGAAATGTAAGGTGTATCTAAAACATCTTCAATAGTAAGATCAGGCATCTTAAGGTGAGCCCACCATGTTTTTGCTGCATTATGCCTATTCTGGACGACAACTCTAGCTAAATCTTCTTCTGTAATTTTACTTTTTCGCATATAATTAACCGCTTGATAAGACGCAATTCCTATTGCAGCACCACCAGATAAAAGGAGTGTTAATTGATCATAAGGGATTCCTAATGAATTCATCACAGAAATTTCTCCATATGCTACACTGGCAAGTCCTACACTTGTATCACCTTGGCTTTGCTGTTCAAAAGCTATAGCTAGAACAGTATCTACCTCTGGTAAACCTGCAGCTACAGAATAATAACCTGATATAGCCACAGAACCACCAGTTGTACCTCCTGTAGTAACTCTCATTAAGGGTTTATTTCTAGCACCCATCCAATCTGTCATCCATAATTCTGGGATATTTGAGCCTTCAAATGCAGGCATATTCCCGTTTACAAAAGCATCAATATCTTTAATTTCAAGACTAGGAACTCTTTTCAAACAATCTTCTATTGCTTCACTTACTAATTCAGGCATATTTACATCAGAGCGCTTTGAAGCATGCTCACTAAAACCAGCACTTGCAATACATACTTGTCTTCCCATTTTTAATTACCTCCTTCTAATACATAGAGAATATTGTTTTGTGCACACATACCTATTTGCCCCGAGGCAATAGCTTTTTTAACATCCTTAACTTGATGACCTTTTGCCTCTCCTCTAATTTGCTTTGCAGCTTCAATAATCCTAATTAAACCGGTAGCGCAAGGAGGATTCCCGCCAAGAGCACCTCCAGAAGGATTGATAGGGAGATCACCGTCGATTACAGAATTTAAGCTTGCTCCTTGACCTCTCTCTGTAAATCCTAAAGCTTCTGTAAAAATTAATTCTTCATGCGCGTAACCTTCAAAAATCTCCGCCACATCGATTTCATGTTTAGGATCTTTGACTCCAGCAGCATTAAATGCCATTTTCCCAGCTAATTCCATAGATTTACTCGCTGATAAATCTCGATCTCCAAGATAATATGTTTCTTGATTATATCCTACTCCAGTAATCCAAACTGGATTATCTGTTATTTTCAATGCCTGTTTTTCTGGAGCTAATAATAAAGCTGCTACACCATCACAAGGTTGAGCTACCATTAATTCTGTAACTGGATCAGCATAAATCTCAGAATTTAAGACATCTTGAACTGATAAATTTGGATTTTGAGCTTCTGCTAAAGTTAATGCATTTTTTGCGGCATTTTTTCTATTTTTAACAGTAACATGAGCAATATCTTCAGCACTCACTTTAAATTTTTCCATATATGCTCTCATCTGGAAACCTGCCGAAGTAACATCATTCACATACGCAACTGGTCGCTCCCAGGTAGGATCTGTCTCGTACAACCGAGCAGAATGGTACGGAAAACATGATGCCATACTTCCTCCCCATACCACAGCTAATTTATGATTACCAGATAAAATTCGCATTAATCCATATAAAACAGCATGAGCTCCATCCATTTCTACTTTTGATTCGTCTGCTAAGTATCCCCCTCCGACTTCTACAGTTAAAGCATTTGAAATCGTACGTCCATCATAATAATCATTTGTAGCCGAAATGACTGTAGTTATATCTTTCTTTTTTAACCCAGCATGATCTAAAGCACTACGCACGGCTTCATAAATCATTTCATAACGACCATAATCTGCATCTGAGTAAAGCTTTACTTGATTATATCCTACAATACCTACTCTCTGCATACTTTGAGCCCACCTCACACTCTTATGAATCCCTTTATATCTGAAGGGTCTCCCTTTGTTTTCTCTTCCCATTGGACTTTAACTTTCATACCTATCTTCACTTTTTCAGGTTCAATATCTAATAAACGGTAAACTATTGCTGTATTGCTTCCATCAATTTGTACCATACCAATAATTTGTGGTTTTTTCACTTTTCGGCTAGCTCTATCATTTATTTTATAATAAGTTATTGTATAATTTTTCAGAACTCCTGCATCTGGTAAATCTACCCAGTTTTGGTCTAAATGAATCGTTTTATTACATTTTCCACATATTTTCCTTGGTGGAACAAAGACATCTCCGCATTTAGGGCATTTATTTCCAATAATTTTCTTATTTTCAAGAGCATCATAGAATTTGTTCATATATTGACCAACCCAAAATGCAAATTCTGCTCTTACAAGCCCCTTATTAGCAACAACTATTTTCTCTTCACTCATATTAATTTTCTTTTATATTAATTTTAATATGATTATTAATATGATTTAACCATATAAATAATTTTGAAAACATGGAATCCTCTTTATTTCTGACATATTAGCTAATTTATCTTATCCAATCAATTGTTAGAGAAATAAATTGCCAAAATTGGTTTATTAAATAGATAAGTCAATTTTTTTCTAAGAATATTTAAAAAATTCAATATTACCATTCAAAGAATTAATTTAAATTTTAAGAGTTGATTGAATTGGTTAATAAAAAAGGTCAAGTGCAATGTATTAATGATGAGATACTTGAAAAACTTTCTTTAAAAAATCGGTATAAGTTCTTGAATTACAACTTAATGTCTTATTTACCGAAAGAACAATTAGATTTTCTTAAGAAAGCTCAGAAGTTTTTCATAGGGTTTGAAAAAAATAATAATATCACCCATAACGAAGATTTTTATGAGTGGATTCCCGAGATTGGTAAAGAAGGTATGGTCACTCGGTTAAATAAATTCGAATTTCTTGATTTAAATTATGAACCATATGGATTAACAACTGAATTTATGAGAACATTAGCTTCTGATTTTTTTGATCCCCAATTTACAATGGGAATGGGAGCTAACATTTTAGCAATTAATCCACTGTTGGCACATCATGAGGATATTGAGATTCGTCTCAAAGTATTGAAAGAATTAGTTACTGGGCAAAAAAATGGGTGTATATGTATCACAGAACCCGAAAGAGGGTCTGATGCAGTTCATATGTTAACCACTTGTGAGGAACAAGAGGATGGAAGCTTTATTCTTAACGGGGAGAAAATCTACCAAACAAATGGACCTAAAGCAGATTGGGCAATAATTTATGCTGTTAGTGAAAAAAATACTGGTAACACAATGGCTCAATTCTTGGTTAACACATCTTGGGACGGCTGGGAAGTAGAGAGGATCAATATTCCTTGGACTCCAAGAATTTTCATAGGTAAAGAAACTTTTACAAATTTAAAAATCCCTCCAGATTATGTTATAGGTAAACCAGGAAAAGGGAGAGAGTATTTATTTGAAGGACTAAATTTAGAACGATTAGGAATTGTGCTTCTTAACGCAGCAGAAGCTTGGAATGCAATATCTCATGCTGTTATTTATGCTAATATGAGAAAGCAATTTGATCAAGAAATTTTAAAATATCAAGGTGTTGGATTTCCTTTATCAGATTTATGGGCTGAAACTATGAACCTTACATTATCAACTTTAAATGTATGCCAAATGGTTGATAAAAAAATAGAACAGTTTGGAACCCTCCCTAAACAATTTAGTCTAGCTTTAATGGCTACAGCATCCCAATTAAAGTCTATAAGTGCCAAATTGAGTGAAAGAACAGCTTATGAATGTGCTAATCTGATGGGTGGTGCAGGGGTCTGTGATAATACATTAATGCAAGATTTATTAGGGATAACTAGAATACAAGAAATAGGAGGCGGTACAAGACAAATTCAGCAATATATTATGAGTTTAACTTTAAGACAATTATTTAAATTGCTCTAATATACTTTCTTCTATTTCTTTTTTTATTTTTAATTTTAAATTTTATAATTTATTACATTTTCTGAAATAGAAATACAAATTTAATAATAGTATTAAGATTCTTTTAACTTTGTTTTAAGAAGAGACATAAATCAATAATCCTCCAAAAAAATGTCAATTTTTATAAACTTTCAAGAAGATAGTAAATAATTACTCAATATAATTTAAAAAAAAATTACTCAAAAGTAATAATTTGGATGAGTTAACAAATGAATAATGAAAAAATTTGGTTAAAATCCTATGATGATCATGTTCCTCCAACTTTAACGTATTCAACAGAAGATATTGGGACTATTTTAACACAAAATATGACCAAATTTGCTGATAAAGTAGGTTTACACTTTATGGATAGCACCTTTCTTTATAAGGAGATATTAGAACATTCACAAAAATTTGCTACATTCTTGCAGAAAAATGGTTTCGAAAAAGGTGATGTATTAGCAATTTGTCTGCCTAATACTCCTCAATATCTGTTCTCTGCTTATGCTACATATATAGCAGGAGGTGTTGTTACTGGATGTTCAGCACTGTTGAGTCCAGAAGAAATGGCATATCAAATGAAAGATTCGGGGGCTAAATTCTTAGTTACTATGGATATTCTTCATGAAAAGGTTTTTTCAAAAATTTATGATCGCTTAGATAATTTAAAAGTAATAGTTCCAACAAATATAGCGGAATTTATGGGTTTCGGGGGATTTAAAGTATTTATGGGAAAATTAATAAAAAAGATCCCGAAAGGTAAAATGATACCTTGGCCAGGAAAAACAGTAATTCCATTTCTAGAGGCATTAGAAACTGAAATTGATTTGAAAAAAGTTGATATTGATCCTAAAAAGGATTTAGCGCTAATACAATATACTGGAGGCACAACAGGGCTTCCTAAAGGAACAGATATTGTTCACTCGAATTTGGTATCAAATATGCATCAATTTGATGTTTGGCTTAAGAGAGAGAAAGGAAAAGAGATACTTCTTTCTGCATTTCCTTTCTTTCATATTGCGGGATACTTCATTGGCCTTTTCTTAAATTACATAGGAGGTGCACAAATCTTAATAGCAAATCCAAGAGATACTGATCATATCATAAAAGAAATTATTGATAAGAAACCTACCAGCTTTGGAAATGTACCTACTCTGTTTTTAATGGTTCAAAATAATCCACTGTCTAAAACGATTCCGTCAGAGGTATTAAACAACATATCATTATATGTAAGTGGTGCTGCTCCTTTTCCTCCTGAAGCAATAAAGGAATTTGAAAAACAATTCCACAGTGAAAATAAATTTGTAGAAGTATATGGAATGACTGAAACAGCTGTACTTGCAACTGTTAACCCTATGTATGGGGAGAAAAAAATCGGAACTGTCGGATTAGCATTGCCAAACACTGATATTAAGTTAATCGATACAGAAACTGGGGCAGAAGTAAAAGAGATTGGACAACCAGGTGAAATTTTAATAAAAGGACCTCAAGTAGTAAAACAATATCATAACAAACCCGAAGCTACAAAAGCTACGTTCGATAACGAGGGATATGTGCACACAGGTGATGTTGGTATTTTTGATGAAGATGGTTATCTAAAAATCGTAGATCGTACTAAAGACATGCTTATAGTAAGTGGTTTCAAGGTGTATAGTGTTCATGTTGAAGAAGTGATGACTAAACATCCTGATATTCAAATTCTTGCGATAATAGGAATTCCTAATCCCGATAGGCCTGGAGCTGAAATTGTAAAGGCAGTTATTCAATTAAAAGAAGAAGTTGAAGCTACTGATGAAGTCAAGGAGAGTATTAAAAATTATGCAGAAAAAAATCTCTCGAAATACGAGGTTCCAAAGATCTGGGAATTCAAGGCAGAACTTCCTTTAACTACTATTGGTAAAGTATTAAAAAGAGCACTTAGAGAAGAAGATTCAAAATAATCAACAAATAATTTAGTCTTTTTTTTATTTTTTTCTTTCAATCAATAATAAACTTAGATTTAAATATTCTAAAATTCAAAAATTATTCAATATTAAAAATTTAATTTAATTTCAATTATGCGAATAGAAGATTTTGAAGATACTATTTATAAAAAGGAAGATAATGGTATATATACTGCTACAATTTCAAGACCTGAAGCAAGAAACGCCGTAACTTATATAAGTTTCTTGGAATTATATACTGTTTTAGAGGATATGGAACAAGATAGAAATGCTAAGGTGCTCATCCTCACAGGAGATCCTAAGGGAAATGCTTTTACATCTGGAGGTTATTTTAAACCAGAAATGATGGAACAAATGAAAAAATATCCAGAAATTGACCTTATGGATATCGCTCAAAAAAAAGTATGTATGAAATTTTGGAATTTCAGTAAACCTGTCATAGCCGCTATTAATGGAATGGCTATAGGAGGTGGAATTACTATGCCCCTAGCTTGTGCTGATTTAATATATATGGCAGAAGATGCTTGGTTAGGATTTTTCTTCTCAAAACGGGGAATTATTCCGGAATTTGCTTGTTCATTTCTTTTACCATTACTAATTGGTTTTCAAAAAGCAAAAGAAATTTTGTATTTTGGTAAAAAAGTAACTGCGCAGAAAGCATATGAACTTGGGCTTATAAATAAAGTTCTACCAATAGAAGATTTAATTCCATATGCTAGAAAACAAGCATTAAAATTAATCCCACCAAAAGGTCCAAGTTTATCATTAAAATTGATGAAAAAAACTATGCATTCGTATTTTAAAGATATATTAGATAGAACCTTAGATTTAGAAAATAGGGGATTAAGAAAAGCTTTTACTTCTAAAGATTTTAATGAATCGATGAAAGCTATTAAAGAAAAAAGAGATCCTGTGTTTATTGGACGTTAATTAAATTTTTCAATGAACTCCATAGATTTAAAATTTTCATTTATCCAAATACAAATATTTATTTTCTTTTCTCTTATTTGCTAAAAATGGAATTTTGTAAATTAAAATCTATACTTTTAAAAGTTATCTAATAGAATTATTTTTTATGAATGATAGTATTTATGATGAAAGTAGGGTAATAGACACTTATCCTGTCATTGTTATTGGAGCGGGACTCGGAGGTCTTGGTGCTGCATGTCAAATTGCCGCAGTAGGAAAAAAAGTATTACTACTCGAAAAACATAACGTTCCTGGCGGTTTTGCTTCTTCATTTGTAAGAGGTAGATTTGAATTTGATAGCGCTTTACATGAATTGAGTGATATTGGGACAGAAGACAATAAGGGTAGCTTATATCGATTTTTAGAAAGAATTGGGGCGATTCCTGATAAAATCCAATTCAAGCAAATTCCAGAATTTTATAGAAGTGTATTTTTGGATGGATATGATGTTACGATACCTCTTGGTTTAGAGAAATATACTGAGAAATTAATTGAATTATTTCCTTCGGAGAAAAAGGGAATTGAAGAATTTATAGATATGTGCCAAAAAGTATTAGAAGGAATTGAATTTATGGTAAAAAGAAGGGGTCAATATTCACCTGCAGAAATCCTTAAAGAACATCCATGGCTTATAAGAGTTTCTGGTATTACATTATCAGAACTTTTTAAGAAATTCTTTACTAATAAACGATTGATTTCAGTTATAGCACATTTATGGGGATATCTCGGGGTACCTCCTTCTAGGGTAAATGCATATGCCTATATAGCAATGATAATTACATTTTTAAAATGGGGTGCCGCTTATCCAGTTGGGCGATCGCATGCATTAACAACGGCCATGGTTAAAACCCTTGAAGAATTAGGTAGTGATATAAGATATAATGCCTTAGTAAATAGAATAATTGTTGAAGAAGGGAGAGTTAATGGTGTTGAACTTCTTAACGGCGAGATTTATCAATGTAAGACTGTAATTTCAAACGTCAATCCAATATGTACGAATATGAAAATGCTTCCTAAAGATATTGTTCCAGATAGTTATAAAAAGCAAATATATGCTCCTGAGATAGGACCATCAGCATTTTCAGTGTATTTAGGTCTAAATGCTTCGTATAAAGAATTAGGATTGCATGCTCATGAGATGACTATAAGTGAAACAGATGATATGGATAAAGCATATGAAACATTTGCAAAAATAGAACCACCAAAATATATGGTAGCTGGTTGTTATAATCATATATATGAAGATATATCTCCTCCGGGAACGACACAACTTTGTGTTACAACATTACAAATGGGCAAATTATGGCAAACAATTTCACCTGATCAATATTTTAAAATTAAAGATTATCTTACTGATAAAATAATTGAGTTAATTGAAAAGACAATTTGCCCAAATATTCGTGATCATATAGAAATAGTAGAGGCCGCAACACCTTTAACTTATTATCGATATTCAAAAAATTTAGAAGGAGCAATATATGGTTATACCCAAGATCTATTAGATGGCCCCAATCTTAGATTAAAAAGTCGAGGATCGATTCCAGGATTATATCAGTGTGGAGCTTGGACAAATATAGGTGGTGGATTTTCAGCGAGTATCCTTAGTGGTAGAATTGCTGCAGGAATGTATTTAAGAGATCTTAAAGAAGGGAGGTGGTAGAAATGGAAAAAGAGATAATGAGTGATGTTAAAAAATATCAAAAGCTTGAAAAGCTGAAAAAATGGCGAGATGAGGTTCAACCAATACCCTGGTACTTTGATGGATTAGAAAATCTTTGTGATCGAATTCATCCAGAAAAGCAGTTTCTTCAAGTTACAGATATAAAAGAACTATCTAAGGATACTAAATTATTTCGCTTCACCTCAGCAAAATTTAATAAGCCTTTAGCACCATTTCGAGCAGGTCAATATATCGGACTTATAGTTGATATTAATGGTGTTAGAACATCCCGACCCTTTTCACTTGTGTCATCTCCAAACCAACTTGCATATTATGAATTAGGAGTAAAAAGAAAAGAAATTGGTTTTGTTAGTATTTATCTTCTTGATAAATTAAAAGTTGGAGATATCTTAGAAGCAACTGAACCATTAGGAGATTTATATTACAATCGAATATTTCATGGAAAAGATTTAGTTTTTATTGCAGGGGGTTCTGGGATTACTCCATTTATTTCAATGTTGAGAGATATCACTGAGCAAAACCTGAAATTAAATGTTTGGTTGTTTTTTGGGTGTTTAACTGAAGATGATATCTTATTTAGAGAAGAACTTGAAGATATACAAAGACGACGTCCTAATATCAAAATTCATTATATACTTTCAGAACCAGGATTAGGTTGGGATGGTGCCTGTGGATTTATTACAAAAGAGAAGATCTTAGATGAGATAAAATCAACTGAAAAAAAATTCTTCTATATAGTTGGAAATAGGGCAATGTATTCCTTTATACAAGAGCAATTAGAAGAGTTAAACATTTCTAAGTCTCGGATTATTTTTGAATTATTTGGAGTTCCTGATGATGTTACTGAAATAATAGGTTGGCCAAAAGATATAACAGCTTCAAAAAAGGTAAAGATCACCCTAGATCTTATACAACAAGGAAAAAAGGTCCAAGAAACTATAGAAGCTCCATGTGTTGAGCCATTGTTAAATAGCCTTGAAAAAGAAATGAATTTAGGAATAATAATCAATAGTGGATGTCGCTCAGGAGCTTGTGCTTTGTGCAGAACTAAACTAAAATCAGGTAAAATTTTTATGCTTCCAGAAGTAAAAATGAGAGAAATAGACCACGAATTTGGCTTTATTCATCCCTGCGTATCATATCCTTTAACAGATATTGAAATCGAAATCTTAAATTGAAATTGAAATCTTAAATTCCTTTTTAACAAATTATATATTTAGAAATATAATTTGAATAAAATAAATTTAAATTGTAAAAAATAAAGTGAAAAAAATGAGAATTTTAACAGAAGAATGGGTTGAAGCATTTGGTAAAGCTATTAATGAAAATCCAAACTATAAACCATCAGCATTAACATGGGAAGGGGATATGCTTCTTCTTATTGAACCTAGTGGTAATTTAGATCACGAAGTTAGAGTATTTATCGGATTACATCATGGAGAATGTACGGGAACTAAATTGGTACCAGAAGGTGAAGAAATAGATACAGAATACATCATGGCTGGGCCTTATGATAATTTTGTAGCAGTTACGAAGAAAGAAATTGATCCAATAAGGGCTATAATGGCGGGTAAATTAAGGCTTGAAGGGGACATGGCAAAATTAATGCGTCATACTAAGGCAGCTCTAGAAATTGTGAACAGTCTTGGACGCTTTGAATTTGATTTTTTATAAAAAAATTCTAATTTGATTTTTTTTATTAGAATGGTTTTTTCAAAGAAAGT
>Ga0114922_10000390_pt1 | contig 42140 bp, 33 predicted proteins | sample AartaG_FD_100975 | JGI IMG/M metagenome (GOLD analysis project Ga0114922, IMG submission 100975) | Deep subsurface microbial communities from Aarhus Bay to uncover new lineages of life (NeLLi) - Aarhus_00045 metaG | ecosystem: Environmental > Aquatic > Marine > Oceanic > Sediment | place... | reverse complement strand
GGCTATAATGGTCGAGACATGATGGCCAGCTCATGAGGACGAAAAGGACTAGTGATCGGCTAACTATGGGACTCGCCGACGGCAGGGCCACTTACTCCCACACCAGCAGCCCTTCCTCTTGTATTGGTAAGAAGGTAGATCATCGTAGTTTCAAGCCAATCTGGTGTCCTGTTGCTCCTGCGTTGTAGGAAAGGAATACATTATCTTGCCGCGTGGTTAGATCCACTGATTTCCTACAATCGTACACAACATCAAAGCCAAACAACGACCAGGAGGTAAAGAAATGAGTGCCACAGTTTCACACACCTTTGAGGCTCATCAACAGAGAGGACATCGAACCCTGAGCGCTGGGCTTCGCAGAGGACTTGCCCTGATAGGGGCGATTGGCGTCGGATTGCTCATGGCAGGCGTCGTTCTCGCCCTGAACAATTATCAGGCTTTTCACGCCGCTGGAGAGCAGATTGACCTGGGCACCGGCGTCAGTGGTAGCTACACTGACACGTTCGCTGCCGATGACACATACCGCGTGGTCAGAGAGGAGTACATGAGCGGTGAGGCGAGGACACTTGCCGACAACCCAGCCGCCTTTTCCGGCCGTGACACCTACACGGACGTCATCAACTTTACGCCCTACACGATGACTGCCGAAGGCGGGTTCATCTATCGGATAGGAATTCACATCTTTGAAGCCGGCGACACGCAGATTAGTCTCGCCTTGTACGAGGATACGGAAGATGTGCCGCGCTTGCTTCTGGCTGAGAGTGAGCCCTTGACCGTCACCGATGTCCTTACCCCTGCAGGCTGGCTATGGTTTGACATTGAGCCTCAGTTAGTCCCCGCTGACACTCGGTACTGGCTGGCATACCAGGCCACCAATGACGATGCTAAGCTGGGGTGGAGAGGGCTTCTCCTTGGCGACCAAGATGGGTATCGCTTCCGCGATTGGGACTGGGGCCCATTCCCGGACTTGGCGGGGAGGACCTGGGGACCGGTTAACTACAGGACTTGCTACCAGATTGCATACACGACTACCCAGTACGCCCTGGACGTTGCGTACACAATCCCCGTAACCCCCACGCTGGATGCTTACACCCTGACGGTCCGAGGTGTTACATCGGGGGAGCCCTTCAGCGTGACCGCCGATGCTCAAGCCGTGGGTATCATCCCCTACAACCCCACGGCGCAATACGTTTTCTCCGACGATATCGAAAGCGGTGTCGGCGGATGGATGGCTAATGGCTTCATGCACATCGTCACCGATTCAGGTCACTATAGCAGCCCAACACACGTATGGTGGACCGACGACGTAACTAGTTCGAGCACGGCATCCCTGACCTCCGCCCCCATTACGTTGCCCTTCAACGCCCGGAACATGGAACTCCGGTTCTGGCACCGCATAGTTTCGGAATTCAACTACGACGGGGGATGGGTCGAGTATCGCATACAGAACGAGAACGGGACGTGGCCTGTGTGGTCGGAAGTGACAGATACGATGTTCTTTCAGGGAGGATACAATGCTCTGTTGGAGCATGTTCCTTCTGGCCCTCACCGGGGCTGGACCTGGACGATTACTGATGTAGTAAGAGTCCGAATCCCGGTGACTGCTGCCGGGCGCGCTGTCCAGTGGCAATGGGTCTTTGAATGTGATCCCCTTGGTGGGGGCGGCCCCTACCAGCCGGATGGATGGTGGATAGACGACGTCCGTGTACTGGGGACAGTCTCGGACGATGCCGATCTTTTCTTCTCAGTGCCGTTGTCTTTGGTGGACGACGGTGAGGTCGCCGTGCGCTTCCAGGACACGATCACCAACTCCTACCCGGACCTCTTGGGCATTGACCTCATTGAGATCAGCGGAGTTCTGTATAACCGTCCTCCCACTGTGACGGTAACGGCCCCCAACGGCAGTGAGTACTGGAGCGGCAGCCAAACCATCGAATGGAGCGGCTCAGATCCCAATCGGGATGTAATCACATATAACGTCTATTTGAGCACAAACGGTGGGGTTACCTGGACCACCAGCCTCTACCAGGTGAGTTACAGCGAGACCGAGATGCCGGCCGCACATTCGTGGGATGGGTTCGACACCGCTGCGTTTGGTGACAGCGGCGCCTGCCTGATCCGTATCGAAGCCTCAGACGGTGATGCCAATGCCAGCGACCAGTCAGATGCGGTCTTTACTATTGACAGCACCGATCCCTCTGTGACACTCACCGCACCCAACGGGGGTGAGGTGCTCCAAGGCGGAGGGAGTTACGAGGTCACCTGGAGTGCCAGCGACGACAACTTTGACTCCCTCCCCATCGCCCTCTACTACTCCACCGACGGCGGAGCTTCCTTCCCCTTCACCATGACCAACGCCACGGCCAACGATGGCTCCTTCAGTTGGACTGTCCCCGCGCTGGACGACGATGACGTGCGGGTGCGCGTGGTAGCCATTGACCTGGCCGGCAATTCGGGCCAGGACGACAGCGACGCCAACTTTACCGTTGACAGCACTGATCCCTCTGTAACACTCACCGCGCCCAACGGCGGAGAGATGCTGCAAGGCGGAGAGAGTTACGAGGTCACCTGGAGTGCCAGCGACGACAACTTTGACTCCCTGCCCATCGCCCTCTACTATTCAACCGATGGCGGAGCCTCTTTCCCTTTCACCATCACCAACGCCACGGCCAACGATGGCTCCTTCAGTTGGACTGTCCCCGCGCTGGACGACGATGACGTGCGGGTGCGCGTGGTAGCCACCGACCTGGCCGGCAACTCGGGCCAGGACGACAGCGACGCTGACTTTACGATTGATAGCACTCCGCCTGATGGGACTGTGACCGTTGCTGAGGGAGACTATACTCTCAGTTGCGCCGTTCACCTCACGCTGGATGCACCTGACGACGCTAGCGAGATGTACCTTGACGGCGACTTGATTGATGCCTTAAATGTGCGGCAATGGATCGCTTACACCACTGCTGCAACCGTAACGTTAACCGCAGGCGAGGGAAGCAAGATGGTCACGGTGCGATACCGGGATGTGGCAGGGAATGAAGGCAATTTGGCCAGCGACACGGTCGTCTATGACGTAACCCCTCCCACAGTCGCAAACGAAACGCCCGCCGATGAGAGCACAGTCACCACCGGAACGCCTATCATCAGCGCCACCTTGGCCGACGCAACGAGTGGGGTTGACAGCACAGCTATCACCATGACCGTAGACGGCAACCTCGTCGCGCATACCTATGACGAGGGTAGCGGAGCAATTTCCTACACCCCGAGCTCCGCGCTGACCAATGCCTCGCACGTCGTGACGCTCTCGGTGCAGGACCGGGCTGGCAACGCCGCGCTCTGGACCTGGAGCTTCTCTGTGAATGAGCCGCCTGCTTTGGTGCTGCTGACCGCTGATCCGGCAACTATCGTAGCCGATGGCGCCTCTACAGCAACTGTCACGGCTACAGTACGAAGCAATTCCGGCCACCCTGTTGCTGATGGCACAGAAATCGTGTTCAGCACCACTATGGGAACGTTGGCTGGCGGAGCAGTGTACACCACCACGACCCAGGGCGGTGTGGCCATAGCAGTGCTGACAGCGCCAGAGACAGATGGAACGGCCTTGATCACGGCAAAGACTGGTGAAGTGGAGAACACGATCGAAGTATCCCTGTCTCCCGGGGAATTTTATATTTACCTGCCCATAGTAGTCAAGACACAGGCGCCTTAACTCGGATTGGGTGCTCGTCTCCTACACGGGACAGGGCAACATCAACATCATTAACAAAACTTGCGCCGTTGAGGTGCCCGGCATCTCTGAGCCCCAGTTAGGGGGTCGGCAAGCTGCCTTCCAGACTGATGGGATGCGTCGCGTGCCGTGACCAGATGCCGGGCACCTCGAATATTACGAACTACACGTGACTCCTCCACACGGCTCTCCGCTCCGAGCCTACCCTTCGACCCTTCGATAAGCTCAGGACAATGCAGACTCAGGACACCGCTCAGCCGGTGCCTCCGGGAGAACTGAAGGGCTCTGGAAAAGGAATATGGTATTATTGACTGAAGGTCTGCTCTGTGGTATCATTGGACAAGATACTCGAACGTCGGCGATGATGCTCAGGCTATATGACCTGGACATCGTCGTCTGGAGCGACGAGGGATTGAGAAGTTACTGCAAACATAGAGAGGGGATGATTGGGAAATGGCAGAGAATGACACGAAACGGAAAAAACTCAACCGGCGAGATTTCTTGAAAGGAGGCGCGCTGGTTGGAGCCGGTCTTGTCCTGAGCAAGTGCCTGCCCGGTGAAGGCAGTGAGGTGCCAGGTTCGTTGGCTCAGGATGCCACCGTCACACCCACGCAAGCCGTCTATCTGCCTTACGTCTCCAGGCAGCCGACGCCGACACCTACCCCAACTGATACACCCACACCCACACCAACGGCCACTGACACACCCACACCCACGCCGACGCCAACAGCCACACCCACCGCCACGCCAACAACCGAGCCAGGCACGGGACCAAAAGTTTTGCACGTGAGGAACGGCAACGCCACCGACTGGGATGGGAGTGGCTGGTATGGCGATGCCGTCACCCAAACGGCAGTGGACACGATGGTTCAACAAGGATTACAAGACCTGACAGGCAAGAGTTCGTGGGTGGACGTATGGAACGATCTGTTCTCGCAGGTCCAGCCGTCCGGCTACCAGGTGGGGCAAAAGATCGCCATCAAGGTGAATTTCAACAATAGCTATAACAACGGCGGCTGCTCGGGCATGGGCAACATAATTGATGCCCTACCCCATCCTGTTAAGGCCCTCCTTGCTGGGCTTGTGGCAGCAGGAGTGGATCAGAATGACATTTGGATCTATGATGCCACAATGAATGGACGTGAAATCCCGGATCGCTTCCGCACGCCGATCCTATCCAGTTACCCCGCTGTCCAATTCTATGGCAAGGGTGAATGCAACGGGGTCAATCCCGTGTCTCACGGCGGACACAGCAGTCTTACTGTTCACTTTTCTGACCCCCACGGCAATTTGAGCGACCGCCAGTTGACCGACGTCCTGTACAACGCTACCTATCTGATCAACATGCCCATTCTCAAGATACACGGCATCCACCCCGTCAGTCTGGGCTTCAAGAATCACTTTGGGAGCATCAACGCTATCATCCTAGGGGGAAACAACGATCTACACCATTACATTATGCCTTCAGGCGACTTTTACAGCCCCACCTACAGCCCGATGGTTGAGATGTTCCAGAACACAAACATCAAGGATAAAACCATTCTCACAGCGGGAGATGCCTTATACGGGGCTTTTGGTGCGGTCATCGCTCCCCCGACGTCGTGGAACACCTTTGGAGACGCTCCCAACAGCCTTCTCTTTGCGAAAGACCCGGTGGCTATTGACTGTGTTATGATTGACCTTCTAGTTGCTGAGAAGGGGGTTAAAGACGATGCATACGATTACCTGTTCGTTGCCCACGATGCCGGGCTGGGCGTCTGCGAGGGCACTCGTTCCAACCCAGGCGGCGATCCGTGGCAGGAACCTTACGGCAGTGGGTACAGCCAGATTCAATACCTCCGTAGAGACCTTTAGCCGAGTACTATTGATTCGAGTCTGGCTAAAATGGCTTGGACAACCCTTGCGAAGGTTTCAAAGAGCCATTGAAATGGGCATTTGCTCGCTGACAGAGGCAATTTCGGCCCAGAGTGTCCCACTAACCTTCGCAAGGGTCAGGTTTCCAAGTTGTTTAGCCACACTCTATTGATTCAGTTGGTACAAGTAGGCGAGTATGCAAGTGGCAAGGGACAGATGATGGTCTGTCGTGGAAGCTCCGAGACCGGGCTCATGGGGATAGGAATAGAGGGACAGGGGAGCGGGTGGCAAGGAGCAGGTAGCAATGATGTAAGAAGGATGCCTGAAAGATGAGGCCAGGAAGCAAGGGAGAGGCTACCTTATTATCAAAGGCAAGTAGATACTAAAGCCGTTGGCGATCACGGTAGTCGTGCGTGTATAGATGCCCCAAACTCCGGCGTTGATGACGGCTGAATTGACGAGAGCTGCCGGCTCGGTGACGGTGACGGTAGTGACATAGGTAAGGGTGATGGCTGGGGTTGGCGAGAGGATACCACTCCAGTAGATGGTGCCGTTGGCGTAAACTGGTGTGGCTCCGCCGGTGACAGCGAGAGAATTGGGGACGTATGATAATCCCAGCGGCAAGGAATCGGTCAGGGTTACGGTGGTGTCTGAGATGAGTCCGCTATTGACCACCTGGATGGTGTAGGTGATAGAGGAATCTGCTTGAACAGCAGGGCGACTGGCGCTCTTGGCCGAAGGTCCAAAATCGGGTGCATCTGCAGGGCCCGCAGGGGCGAGCTTTACAGCCACATCGGCAGTGAGGGGCGATGGCAGAAGCAAGGGCAAACCGTCGTTGGCCATAACCGTCTCGGTTTGGAGGACAGTCCCGGCATAGGTATCCCACCACTCCACGCAATACGCACCGTCTGGCAAGCCGGGAATGAGGATCGAGCCACCTATCGCCGGGATACTCAGGCTATCAACCACGTTGCGCCAGGTGTGCAGCCGGTTCTGAATCCACAGGTGACCACGACGGTTGACGGGATCAATCTGGCCCCAGGCGCGGAGATCGGCATCACTGGCTGTCGCCGCCGCGTCCTCATAGTGGCCGTTGGATAGGGGAATACCGTCCATAAAATCGCGGAAGGGCTTGTAATGATAGTAGAGATCGTGATTGCGGATATTGCTGGTCCACCAGTAGAGCTCGTACATGCCGCCCGGATTGATCCCGCCCCAGATAAGGTTGTGTAACCAGACACCCTCCGTATCCTGAGCCAAATCATCCAATTCTGCCTGAGGCCCTCCCGGATGATCCAGTCCGGCCTCACCGCGTACCAGCGGCATCCTCGCCCCCGCCGGACTTTTGCCACCCCAGAGAAGGCTGTAGGCCGAGGTGTACAGTGCTGTGTCTTGGTGCATGGAGTCAAGTTCCACAGAACCATTGACGGCCAACACCGTGCCATCGGGAGCGACGATCTCAATGTCGTCTATCCATGCCGTGCCACTGTTTCCGTAGCCGTTTTGCGCTCCCACGTAAAGCTTGTGCGTGAGGTCATCGGTGATGATTATGCGAGCGGAAATCGGAGCCTCACTGCCGTCGGCGGTGTGGGCGCTATCAAATTGCGTCCAGTCATAAGTCCCCGCTGGCGCCGAGCACCGGTAGTTCTTGCCAGTGTCAGAAGGCGGCACCACGTTGGAACGAGCTCCCGGCTGCCCGTTGTCCAGAATCCACATCAGCCGCGGGCCGGCCATTGTATCCGGATCGTCGTAAGGACAGGAACCGCCAAAGCCCTCAGCTTTCATCCAATAGCGGATGATCCACTCACCCCGACCATGGATCGCCAGGCGCCCAGGGGACACCGTGGCGTTGTGCACCCACTCCGAGCCGGGCACGCGCAAACTGTGACCGCTCTCCCCGCGCACGTGAGCCGGATCGCCTTCAAACTCCAATGGCGAGGGGGGGCCGTTTCCCCAGATGGGGTATTCGCCCCAACCAGTGCTGATGTAGGCGTGCAAATCGGCATAGTCGAGGTCTGGATAGTCTGGGTTGTCCCAGAACTCTATGACCGGAAAGCTGTGCCAGTTGGAGGTGGTCACCATGTGGCGGTTGGGATCGTGTTCGTGGATGTATTGGGCAAAGGCTTGGGCCTGATCGTAATGATTGCCATTGAACGGATCGCCTTCGTTGAGCAACTCCCAGGAGTGTACGGCTGTGGAATACCCCCAGCGTGCAGTGAGGTAGCGCCACCAGGCCTGATGTAGCCAGCGCACTTTGGTATCTGGTGCAGCGTAAAAGTTGTTGTTGCTGGCGGTGGTGGTCATCGTGCCGGAGGGTGTGATGCGGTTGAAGATCCATTCGTTCTTCTCCAGAACGACCAGCTTGAGGTAAACGCCTTGAGCCGCCGCTTCGTCCAGAACCTGATCCCATTGCCAGGATCTGATGGTGTCAAAGTAAGTGTGAACATTCACTTTGGGTTTGGGCAGGATATTTGGGCCGTACGAGTCCGGGCCTATTTGTTCTTCCAACCAGACTTCGTCCACATACACAATACCACCGCTGGCATTCGTCAAGGAAAGATAAAGATTGTCAAGAAAGTATTGGTCAGTGGTAGTAGCAAGTGTACCCGTGATGATCTGCCATGTGTCGTCGGTATCGGTCACGTAGGGGGCGACAGGAGTCCCCGCATCAGGAGAGGCGCAATCTTGACCCAGCCAGCCACCCAGCTTGATGACGAAACCATAGGGTTTTCCTGCCTGGGCTGGACCGCTTATGTCCACCGCCTTGATACGCGCTTTGACACGGTAAACCCGTTCTGGCAACACAAAGATATGATACCTGAAACCTTGACGCATGCAAGGGTTATCCTCATAGAGCTTCATTGCCACGTCACCATCAGCATAAGCCTCTTCGGCGGTGAGACTGGTGGCGGGAAGATAGCCTTCATAGTCCAAATGGTGTGAAGACCAAGGCCACCACGCCGAGCCAAAGATAGAGTAACTGCTCAACCAGACCCGGAAGAAACTGACCCGCTGGGATGCGAAACGGGAGAATTTTTCTGTTGCTTCCTGAATTATTCGCCACCTACTAAAGCCGTCTGCGTGACCTACGCCGATAAAGGGCGTGCCATCTTGGAACTCAAAGTAGCGCGGGTCGGTTTGACTGACGTGTAGGAAGCCCGGACTATCAGACGGCTCAACAGCAAAGGCAGTATCGCCGCTGGCAGGATAAAAAGCTGTGCCTGAGGCATCGGTGGCCTGGATGCGATAGCGCCAAGTGTCAACGGAGGGCGGAGTGAAGCGAATTTGCCACACTGGGTCGCCAGCTGGATAGAGATGATCGCGGCCATCGTATACTGTGTAGGTGTAGGGCTGATACAAGAAAGCGGGTTGGGTATAGACAGTGGTCCAGTCATCGGGCGAAAAGAGGCCATCCACAGTGATGCCCACGCCAGCAGGCACGCCGGATGGCGGATCGGGATCGTAAGGCCAATCGAGGTGGGTGGCTACAGTGCCGGTGATGTCGAACGTCAATTCGAACTTTTTGAAGCGGCCCACAGTTACCGAGTTCGGCTGAACATTGATGATCTGAAGTTTGGTAGCACCCTGGCCGTGGGATAGCCGGCTCTGGCTAGATAATTTAAGAACGACAAAGGTACAGATAGCCAGGACAATGGCAGGGGCCAAACGTGTCAGTTTCTTCCGCATTTGTCTGCCTTTTGGTCGGAACATAGCGTTTCTGCAAGAACCCGGGGCCGGTAGTCTCCCCCTAAAGTGTTGGTGGCTGTGTCCCCTACATATGGTACCCTGCTCACACCAGATCGGCAGATCCGGTGGCTTGGCGGCGCGACCCTTTGTCCCTGGGCCAAAGGACCAGGGGTCTGGGGATCCCGCCGGAGCAAAATACAGCAACAACACTCAACGGGGGAACTATCCCGGGGTCACAATGAGCGAAATCACTGGTGCTCTTTGAGGATAGTGGGCAAATGGGCCCTAAATCCATTGGCAATGGTTGTCGTTGAAAGCTCTACTGGCTCAAAGCCATTGTCCACCGTAGCAGTGTTGACGATGGCGAACGGCTTCGTCACAGTGACAGTGACAGCAAAAGTGAGTTCCAGAGGAACGTACTCTGTGAGCATCCCTGTCCAGTGAATGAGACTGGCATCGGCCGTCAGGGCACCTACCTGCGGCTCGAACTGGGCGCTGTCCGGCACATACGTTGTGCCGGCGGGAACGGTGTCGGTGACGGTGGCTGTTGCGCCAGTGCCCTGCAGAGAGATCGTATAAGTCAGAACATCGCCGCCCTCGGCTGTGGCAGAGTTGACGGATTTGCTGGCTTGTGGTAGGGCACGTAGAAGCGCTATGAGGCTCTGTAGGCGGTAAAGGTCGCGGTAGCCCGCATTGGCATAAGGTAACGGCAATTGGCGGCTCAACTCCTCGAACGGCTCCTGCAACACATATGCCTTGGTCTGGAAAATGGAAAAGGACAGCGCTGGTCCCTCGTACAAATTCTCCCCATTGCCTACTTTACTATGAGACAGATCATTGAGCCACCACCAGGGGTCGTTCATCACGTAGGTGTTGGCATATTCCTGGCTTTCGGTCAGCAGGTGGGCTCGTAGTAAGTCTGCTACTTCGGGGTACATCGGGATATACCCCACCATCACCGCATAGTGCTCAGCACCGCCCAAGCCAGAGAAGTAACAGATATCCTCTCCGCCATTTCCCCACCACAAAACCTGGCGGACGTCACTATCCCGGTCCCGGTATTCACGGTACGGAATGGTTTCATTAGGATCGATATAGTAGCTCAACATGTCGTCGTTGTTGATGCGACCGTCGGGTTCCAAACGAATCTCCGCTCGTTCCAATTCGCTGGAGTCGTATAGACTCTGCACGTAATGCCCTAGATCTACACGAGCGGCGCACATACGCTCCAGCATATCAGTCGCCTGCATCTCAGTCGCTGCGTCTCCCAAGTGCGCTGCCATGCGAGATACACCCAACATGCCCCCAATCTGCTGGTTTAGGTCAAGCAGACCACCGACGCGCCAGCCGGGGAACTGGCAGAATCCCAACTCCTCATTGAACGTACTGACAAATCTGTCCGCGAATAAATCTTTGATAAAGGCCCAATTGGCTTGTACTAATGTCCAGTCACCCATATAGTATGAGTACGCACACATGGCATAAAACCGCTGTGCTATCAAATTCTCATTATGGGCATACCAGTACGTCTGCAGGGCCTCGTCGTAGACTAGACTATCCCGGTGGGATTCATATTCCGAGGGGTTGAACAGGTAGGTTTGGGCTTCAGTGCGCAAGTAATCTCGGGCTTGACTTTGCAGAGCTGATGGCAAAAAGGGCAAGGCTTCAGCTACCGACCGTACAAGCTCCCCTTCGAACCAAAAAGCTTGGAATCGAAGTGCATAGCTGCGATTCATGCCGCCATTTCCAGGCTGTACAAAGCGAGCCGTAGGGCCAAGGTGGCCGGCGGCCACGATCTGTACGATCTGGGACTCAAGTTCAGCTTGAGCTTCTATCGCCGTGATCGCAGAAGGCCAAAATGGCTCCGCCAGATCGCTGCGGGGCGCAACTTGGGAGGGTGTTTTCTCTTCGGGCCCTATGCAGTATAACCATCCGTAACTAGTGTAGTAGCCCAGCCCGCTAGCGGAAATGAGGGGGCTGGCATTGGGCACCCCTCCCATGGCGCTCACTCCCCCATAGCGCCACAGGTGCTTGGTGGGGAGCGGGTCGAGCGGGTCAAACTGAGTCCGGAAACTCCCAAACAGCCCCTTCTTAATGTTGGCGATAGGATCATAGACGCCCACGTCTTCGCCGAAGGTGTAGAAATACTTGTCGCCGATCATTGTATGACGACCCGCCTCGGCCATCAGCAACTGAAAGTCACCTTGACCAGCCACCTGGACTGCCAGACCTGTGTCAAGGTCAACTTTGACCAAACGGTTGTCGTGGTTGAGCACATACCCGTGCCCCTCCTCGCCGCTAGGAACAGGAAACCAGGCGTTGCCTGCACCATCCAGGATAGGGATGAGCACGCCCCAGTAGGGAACGGGCAATGATTGGTAATGTAGCCCCTCGTCCCACTTGTCTTCTCCTGTGCCGGTATCCAAATAGAACAGGTGACGCCGAGCCGGATAAGCAGTGTAGTATTGCTGCCATGTCGTTCGAAAGTCGCTCCCCTCCGGCGCATCTGGATACCCCTCGACATGAACGTTGGTCATCGCCCCCGGTTTGGTGGTGACAAAGATGACAGTATTTGCTTTGGGAGCAAGCACAGGGTGCGTGTTGCGCATGCCATAACCGGATAACTTCTTTTTCCAGACGAGCTGGCCATCGGAGGCTCGGACACAATAGGCGTGCATGTCTTCGGAACCAAAATACACCAGTCCTTCCCCTACAGCCGGCGATGTGTCCACCTGTCCTTCTGTCTGGTAGCGCCATCGCAAATCATCACTGTCGGCGTCGAGTGCGTAGAGGCCGCCATCGAGACTCCCGATGAACACCGTACCATCCACCACGGATGGGGCAGAGTAGACAGGGCCGTCCGTCTGATATGTCCACTCCACTTCTCCACTGAGCGCATTCAATGCATAGACCTTACCATCCAGCGCCCCAAAGTAGACGCGCCCCCCTGCCACCGCCGCTGTGTGAGGGATGGGACCGCCTGCTTGATAGACCCACTCCTGTGCGCCAGTGATGGCGTTCAGGCAGTACATCTTGCCATTCATTACCCCCACGTACACCCATCCGTTAGCGACTACCGGCTGCACCTCTACCTCTACACGCTCTCCAAAAGAGAATTTCCACTGAAGATGGAGTCTGTCGGCGACACCCAGAGTTGCTGTCGTATGCCCACTGTGTGCGGGGTCGTGCATAAGCATAGGCCAATCGTCGCCGGTCTGGGCAGAGATTGGAGGAGGGGCGGGAGACGGGGACAACAAAGCCAGGGTGATTAGAAAAACGGTAATCATGGGAAACCGCCTGCGCATAGGGATCTCCTTTGCCAAGGTCATCGTTCCATTTCGTATTATTGCGATGCGCTTTCCCAGAACAAATGCCCAGTTCCAAGAGCCTGGGCACGATGAAGGTTGGGGTGCACGCTCCAGATCAAAATTTGGATGGATATGTTCTTTCACGATTAGAGGATAGCAGAAAAATTGCTCCTGGTCAATGGTACCTTGTTCCCAATGCCGGTCATTCAACTCTCAACATGGAGGTGCGCAGGCGCCGGTTGTGTAGCCAAGGGCGTAATGAGAAACAACTCTGACAGCAAAGTCAGAGTTGTTGAAGATCTGTCGTGCGAGACGAGGTCGAGGGTCAAGAGACGACGACACTTAGCGAAACAATCTGTTGAACCATCCCAATCTGACCGCCACAATCACAAGGACTAGCAGTACCAGGGGAGATAGAGACACCATCAACTGCAGGATCTCATCGCTCTCTGTGTAAAGCCCGGTGGGCAGTCCAGTGTCGACGCTCCCCACCGTCGGGTAGGGAGTAGCAACAGGTACAGGGCCGGACGAAGGGGTTAAGGTCGGAGTAGGGAGAGGCACACGAGTTGGCACGGGGGTCCAGGTTGGACTCGCCAGCTGCCTTGTGCTGTACCAGACATCAATTTGCTGAGCCTCATAGCTGGGAGACTCGCGGACGGCCCAAACGACGTGCAGAACATTCCCGTTCTCAACCATGATTCGAGGATATTCGGGGTATCCGGGACCTGCTGAGACACGCTCCGCTGCCGACCAGCGCTCGCCGTCCCATTGGAGATGGAAAATGCCAGGTGTAAGATCGGATGCTGAGAGCCGAACAGCCCCCACGAAATGCAAGTTCCCGGCACTGTCAGTCGCCATATCGAATGCGTCGTATTCGGCCCTAAGTTCTCTGGCAAGAATCCCGGGAATCGGTGCTGGAGCGGACCACGAGATACCATCGGAAGAGACTTGATAATACACATGATCGTTGGCGATTGATTGCTCCTCCTGATCCATTGCTACCGCTCGCCAGACGATAATCGTCTGCCCTCTGCCGTCAAATCCGGCAATGATTTGCTGGGGCGCGCCAGACGTGGACGTGATAAGCACAGGCGGCGACCAAGAAAGTCCACCATCATGCGACACCGTGTGGGCGACGCCAACAGGGACATCTGGCTTGTATCTATCGCCACCTTCATCCCAAAAGGCATGGATGCTTCCCTGCCAGTCTATCATCAGGCCGATTTGCTTCGTTCCGGGAGCGGAGCGGGACAAATTCAGCGGTGCCGACCAGGTCTTCCCCTCGTCTTGCGAATTTCGATAGAATACATCGGAACAACTTCCCTGAGGGCATAAATCCGAGGGATCCGATTCCGAATTCTCGACATAAACTACGTGGAACCTGTTCTCTCGATCTACGATGATATCGGTTGTATAACCGAACCTGCTGCCACCTATGAACCGCCAATCTGACCAAGATCTCACCGAATGAGCTTTGTTGACCGGCGCATGCCCAAAGTAGATGCCACGCGTGCCGCGAGAAGGATCATCGTCCAAAAACGTGAGGTAAAGGCTGCCCTGTGTATCAACAGCAATAGAGTTACGACGGATTCCCCCTAGGGAGGCAGCCACGAGATCATTGGGCTGTGTCCAGCCCTGGCTATTCAGGCGACTGTAGAACAGGTGCTCAGTAGATTGCTGATCCTCATTCCACTCGGTCTCGCACCAGACGACGTGCACATTGCCCACGTTGTCTACTGCCAGATCAGGGAACCACGATCCATTGGGTGTGTTAGAAACGTTAATGGGCACACTCCACCGATCGCTCTGAGCGTGGGAGGAAATGGATGACATCGCACCGACCAGAATGGTCAGAACTAGACTCAGAGACAAGATGATAAGCCAGCCGGTTCTTGGGAGCATCTGTCGACGGTTCATGATCACCAGCAACTCCTTTTTACCTGTGCTAACCTCGGGCACCGACGCCCACAAGGCCCACCCATTCAGCTACTCTCCATGTCTTCACCTCAACAAAGAGCACAAGCCTCCGGCAGTAGAATGCTTCTCACGCCAGGTTGCGCAGCCGTTCAACTATTTTGTTGCTTGAGGCTTGTGCGATGTAGGAGAGAGCAAATACCAAAGGTAACCCAAACATGACCCCGGAAAACAATCTCCAATAACTGTGATGTGGAAATAGAAAACGTGATGCCTTTGTGATGACATCCAAAATAGGTCTGTGGAATAAATAGATGCCATAGGATGAAAACGAAACAGACGACAGAAATCGGGTGACCGTTTTGTTCAAGCACTTTTTGAGCTTTTTGGCCAGGGTGAACGCGATAAAGATGACGGTTAGCATCATCGTATCTACGGCTGTAGACACGGTGAAAATTTCTGCTATGGAAGCCTGTGAAATGAACGCCTCGGTGACTCCACCGCATTCGTATATTGGCCCCTCGTGAAAGGAACGGAATACTACTACGGAGGCGAATGAGATTAACACGGCGATGAATATGTGGGAGGCACCAAAATCATAACGAGAGAACAGTCTTGCCCTGCGACAAATAATGCCCGCCAGGAAGATGAAGAAATACAAGAAAAATCTATACTCCACAATGAGCAAGAAGTGTCTGATAAGGTAGAATAGCCCAAAAACTACCAATGAAAACGAAACTATGCCCAGGGAATCGCGCGCATACCTCGCCAGGAAAGCATAAAACGAGTAGAGCGTCACGATCAACCCAACGAACCACAAAGTGGGCATTGGTACCACAAACTTTGGGGCTAACAGGATTTGCAACCCCAGGATATGGATAAGAGTTTCAGACAGACTCAATCTTCTAAGGGTTAGAGCGAATAAAGCAATTGCTACCAGATATAGAGGAAATATTCTGACGACTCTTTTTTTGAGGAACGACAGAATGCTATCAATCTTTGGGCATGTATGATAAAGCACAAAACCAGAAACAAAAACGAAAATACCCAAGCCGAAATATGTATTTAGAACATTAATATAGCTAAGATTGATGGGGATTCCAAAGTAATTGAAGTTATAGAAATTCCCCACGTAATCAGGAAGGTGATGAAAAACGATGATGAATGTACCAAGGACTCTTAGAATGTCCAGCTCATACAATCTTTCTTCATACATGCTCACGCCCTCGAGAACCTCTGTCAATCACTGCTGCCAGCGGTAGCAGCATTTGCCAATTCCCCACAATTTGACAGGCAGAGTTAGCACTTCATCACCATAAGATTATCTCTTTTCAATATCGAGCGAGTCTTTGCCTAGCCTGGCCTGCTCGCTTTCGCCCCAGGTGAAGTATCGCATGCTCTTTCCCCCAGGAAGAGGAAGTAACCGGAGAGACGGCCTTGTCGAGAGATGCGGTAGCACCGAGTCATTGAAAAGGACAAGTGTGTGTATGTGCTCCGGTAGGACAATAGACTGTTCATCAAGTTCATGCGAAAGTGAAGGCATTTGATAATCTTTCAGGTAAAAGTCAGGCAAACGAAAGTACTGCGAACTGGCAAGCACTGCAGTATCCTCCACGCTGAAAGTCTCTCGGATCGCTTCCAGCCGGTTACCTACATCTACATCGTATTCATGGATAGAAGCCCATGTCGGGGTACTAAAGACCGAGCGAGAACTGCCGAACAGGTTTGCTGGGCCGAGCAAAAACAGCAGACCGTTACATACAACTGCCAGAAGAGTCACCGTCATCCAGGCACGTGGGGTGCGGTGCGCCAAATCCCGGCCAACGATGACGGTCGCCAGCCCGGCAACGATGATGAGTGCTGGCATGATGGTAAAAGTATGGCCTGATTGCTTGAGATGAACAAAAGTGAAATACACTGCTCCTGGAGCAATCCAAAACACCAGCACCTGCACACGCCAATCGTTAAACAATAGACGTTTCAGATCACGCCAGTGCCGACACAATCCCCATAAGATAGGCACCAGGGCAAACCCCAGAGCATAGAGCGTATATACTCCAAAACGCGCTATGTAGATGAGTACGTTTGCATCGCCTGATTTCTCCAGATGCTGATCGCTCCACCACTGCATTACCTCCCAGTATGCAGCAGGACCACCGGACATCACAATCATGGGAATTGCCCAGAGTGCAACCCCAACGGTCATCGCAGCCAGCGCAGCCAGGATCTTGCGGATAGGCTGCCTGCGCTTGAACACCAAAACGGCCCATAGTGGAAACAAGAAAACCGACGTATTGGGTCTGATCCCACCTGCGAGCCCCAGGCATAGAGCAGAGGCAAGAAAAGCCCTATCATTTCCCTGGGAGAAGTCAAAGCACAGCACGACCACCAAAATAACCCAGAAGAACTCCAGCATATACGAAAGTGCGACTTCTCCGTGAAACCAGATCAGGGGACTGGTCAGCATCAGTAGGGCAATGGTCAGGCCTATCCTCCTATCAAACCAGCGCTTCCCGAGCACAAAGAGCAACGCCGCAGACAGCCCGCTTGCCAGGATACCGATCCAAACCAGACTACCGTTTGGATCATGCAGAAACCAATCAAATAACCGGCCAAGCATCACATAAATGACAAAAGTTCCTGGTGGATGTGGCTGATGCAGTCGTATGTCAAAGTGTTCAATCGCAAGGGCAAAGTTCGCCGAGTCCCAGTGGTACAGCAAGCGACTGCGAAAGGGAAGCCGGCTCAACACCCCCAGGGCGAAGAGGCCGATCGTTACCCAGCAATCCGATTTGAGTATAGCGGGCAATCTACTTGTCTGTGCGTTCATCTCACCATCACCTCCTTGTACTCTGAGGTCTGGCCGGGCTCAAGCTGGAACGACGAGCCAAAAGGTAGAGCAAGAGCACAGTCAACACTAGCAGAGGTAACAGGCTAGCAAGGCCACGCAGCTTTATGAGCATCCCCCAGTTGCGGGCAATATCTCCTCTCAAAACAGCCGGCAAGGAATAAGTCCAGATAGGATTGGGAGTCAGATCTGGAAAGCTCTGCCCCCCGATAGTCTCAACCCAGACGAACAAGAACGACCAGGCGGTCAGCAGCCCAACCAATGCCTTGTGCCACCATAGATGAAGATGGTCGCGCAAGGACCAAACGATAGGTATGGTCATGTAGGGTATCATGGGAAGCAAATAGGTCGGCCCTGCACGATTGCCTCCCCACCACATTGCCGAAGAAGAGTTGAAAAGGAAAAAGCTGATCACTGCCCACAGACACATCCACATCTCTGCCCGATGCGCCCGATCTCGGGCCATAAACCACAATCCCAGCAGTGCCAACAGCAGGAAAGGCGTGCGGTAGAACAGACCCCGAAAAGGACTGAATGTCAATCCCCACAGCGTGTCCAACTTGGGATAGGTCAAACTCAGGAAACCAGTATAGTGCAAGTCTGTGTACAGCTCAGAGTAGAAATAACCGGTCGGCAATAGTGTCTCAAAACAGGCATAGTTGTACAACATCGCCAGTAGTACAGGAGGTATGCTTCCCCCTATGAGAGCCAGCAAGTACTTCTTCCGACGGATAGCAAAGTAGGCATAGATAAACAATCCTACCAAGATCAGGCTAGTAGGGTAATCGGTAATCGCCGCCCATCCCATGAACAATCCAACAAGCCACAGCCAGCGCCAGTTCAATTCGCCGCATTTGATCCGAAATAGCAAATAGAAGGCGTAAAAAGTCAACACTGCCACCAGCTGCCGATCCAGAGTCTGGGAGGCCGGGAAGGCCACTGTAGCCAGACCATAGACAACTACAATCAGGATACGAAGAAACGGATTGGGGGTAAAGTACCCCAGGAAACGATACACAACCACTCCAAGCAAGGCCGAGGGTAGGGAGGCGATGAAGAAAGTGACAAAGGTCATGGCCATCGCAAAGTAGACCTTGTCTCTGAGAAGACCCGTCCCTCCTTCCCGCAGGGTATCCGTCATGGCCGAACTAGCACTGAGGTGCGTTATCACTTTATCCACCAGTGAGGTGCGGGCAGCCATCTTGAAGACAGCATAGAAAGGCGCCCCCAAGAATGAGGTGCCCGGCGCTTTGTCACTGTAATGAACACCCTTGTATAGCGCATAGTCACCGGTGTTTTGATAATAGTCGTCAATAGAGAACGTTCCCTGATCAACGATAGCCATCATTAAATCCAGTTTAGTGTTTGCCCCCCACATTGCCCAACGAGGGAAAAAGTAGGCAAACGATACCAACAGAAGAATGAATAGCCAGACCTCGCGCCGGCCCAGCCAGGCTCGCCGGTTTGCCGTCTTGGGAGGATCTGACGATCGTGTTTCGGTAGGAACATGTGAGACGCTTTTCATGGTTCTCCCTCTTGGTTCAGACAAACTCAAGGTTCTGTTATGGCAAGTTGTGTCTCTTGGACGCAGTAGACGGTCGCTTTTGGCGCCGTGAAACATGGCGACAAGTATGAAACACTGGACAGGTCAAATTCACCCAGTTCCCGCTCTGCAGTGCCCCAAAGCACATAATCCACACCAAAATCCGACAGAACGGCTTTCCGTTCCGCATCTGTAGTAGTTACGTCAAAGAAAGACGCGACCAAATTATGCTTTTCATGTAAATCTTTTGTCATCGCCCAGTGTCCAAGAAATGGCCGGGCCCCTGTCCGGCTGGGCACGTATTGCCCCACCGCCCGGGCACAAAACACGACCTGATCAGCACTAGCACGATCAGCAAGCCATTGCAGTGCAGTATCTTCATCACGATGGATAAAATAAGGATGGCGGTACCGTCCCAGGTCAACGAACCGCCAGGCCAATAAATACAAATTTGTGGGCAGCACAGCCAGAACCAGAACAGCGGGCAGCCATTTGGCCCACGTACGGACACGACAGACCGACCACTTGCCTGCGAACGGTACTATGCGACGGTACAAAACCTCCGTAGCCAGAATGGCAATCGGCAACTGCCAACCGTTCAAATAGTGGATTTGAAAATTGACCGGCAGATACACCAGAAACAAGTTGGCCAGAAACCAGACTCGGACGAAAATCTGGGGCAAAGATCGTCCCCGCAAGGGGACGAGGCCGTCAAAGCCCATCAGGGCGATAATAAAGGGCAGCCCCATCAAGAGCAAAAGATGAAACGGGTCAACCGTCCAGGCGCCAGCGAGATCAAACTGCGCCAGCACAGCGTGCCATACCGGAAATCTGCTGCTGGTCATATATACTGAATAGAAAGCCGGTCCACAGGATATAATCCCCAACACAAAGAGTTGCCAGAACATCCGCCACGAAAAGCCATCCCGCAGCCACACAAACAGCACATACAGGCCGACAATGACATATACCAGCAAAAGATCGTACGCGTGTAACAAGCCCAATATCAGCGCAACCCCACTTGCTGCCAGAGCGTAACGCCATTGCTGCCGCTCAGTCGCTATCATCATCAAGCCGAATACCAGGATTATCAACACCGCCGCCGCCGTAAAATGCGGAAAAGCCATCTGGCTCAGGAACGAATTCGGCTCAATCGTGTAAAGATCAAACGGAAACGCAACGTCTGGAGAGTGTGTCAGGTACTTGATCACAACCCAGAACCAACCCAGCCCACTGCCGACCTGCGTGATCAGGAAGGCTGTGCAACGATGTCTCCGCTCCGCAAAATACAGCGAAATGAACCAGTACGTCACCAAAGCAAACGCAGCAATGGCCGAGGCGCGAAAGACGTGAAACACTTGCACATGCGTTAAGCGCAGAATCCGCGCAAGCTGGGCCAACAACCACCACTGCAGGTTCATAAAGATTTTGGCATTGGGCTCAGGTGTCAGGTGATTGTCAATGAAGAAGTGATCTTGAAAGTCATGCAGCCAGGAGAAATACTGCGCTGTGTCTGACACACCGTACGCGACACCCATAAATACCCAGTCATCCGGACTCGTAAGGTGGCCGAATAGATACGGCAGGTTCGTGACCACCAACATGCCCAATGCGAAGAGAATCACAAAGCGCCATTCAGAGCGTTCGGTTCTAGCAAACACAGTTACCTCTCCAGTCCAAGACATTCCGGACAAAATAAGTCGGCTTGTTTCGGGCTTCGTAGTAGGTGCGCATGATCATTTCGCCCAACAGACCCATCATCAAAAACTGCACGCCTAACAAAATCAACAGAAACGCGAACAGAAGAAGCGGCCGGCTGCCAATTTCATACGCATGAAAGCTCGCCCATCCACCTACAAGACCGTTATAGATCTTGGTCAGGGCCAGTCCCCCGCCAATCAAGACCCCCAATGAGCCGCTGAGGAGAGCGATGGAGCCAAAGAATCGCATAGGGCTGGAGAAAAAGCCCAGCAGAAACGAAACGGTGATCAGATCCAGAATAACGCGCGGGGCGCGTGACAATGACCCGTATTTAGATTGGCCAAATTTGCGATCACGGTCATTGACCGGCACCTCAGCCACATACGCGCCGATAGTGCTGGCAAGTTCCGGGAGGAAACGATGCAACTGTCCATAGAGCCGCATATTCCTGACGATCTCAGTTTTGAATATCTTGAGCGAACATCCCCGGTCGTGGATTGAGATGTGAGTGACGCGGCTGATAATCATATTGGCTACCTTGGACACCAAGCGCCGCGCGAGGGATTCCTGGCGGTTGACGCGCCATCCGGTGACAATATCATAATCTCCTTCGTTCAACTTGTCCAACAAACGTGGAATGTCAGCCGGATCGTTTTGCCCATCAGCGTCAAGCGTAACGACCAGATCACCCCAGGCGTGATCGAACCCGGCAGCAAAGGCCGCAGTCTGCCCAAAATTACGGCGAAACTGGACCACCTTGACGTGATCATCGTCGGCGTGGAGTTTCTTCAACTCTTCATAACTGCCGTCCGTACTGCCATCGTCCACAAAGATGATTTCGTAACTCAAGCCAAGGGCTTGTAAAATGTCGTTCAATTGCTCGTAAAGCAGCCGCAAGTTCTGCTCTTCGTTATAAACCGGTATCACGATGGACATATCCAAGAGTTCAGTTTTCCCCGTCATTTTCTTGCCCCGCTATACATTCCACTGAGCACTATGTCTCAGGGTGGCTCGTGTCATTACGGCGTCCAAGGGACGGAAAGCGTGGCGATAGTCATATTTTTCTTCCACCAGCCGCCGGCCGTTAGCCGCCAACCGCTGGCCCAACGTAGGTTCGTTGAGCACCTGCAGTACCTGCGCAGCGAACGCTTCTGCTGTGTCACCCACCAAGATGTCCTGACCAGGTATCACCTCGATGCCTTCATAGCCCAACGTCGTGGACACGATGGGGATGCCTTCGGCCAGAGCGTTAAGGATTTTCACCCTCATGCCTCCTCCGGCCCGCACAGGCACAACCATCACCGCCGCCCGGCGCTGGTAAGGCGTGGGGTCCTCCACATAGCCGGTGACGTTGATCCCCAGGCCAGCGTTGTTGAGGGCGAGCAACTCGGCCGGCGGGCGGGCGCCAGCCACGTCAAACTGCACGTCAGGCTGCTGTTGGCGGACGAGGGGATAGACCTCGCAGACAAACCAGTTCACGGCGTCAATGTTGGGCGGCCAGTACATGGTGCCGATGTGCAAAATGTGCTTGGGCTTCTCCTCTCTCTTGATAACCGTCACTTCGTCCGTGTCAATGGCGATGGGAATGACGGTAATGTCTGCCTGTTGCCCGGCAGCGTCTTGCAGGGCGACCTTGTCTTCGTGGCTGACCGCTAGCACAGCGTCAAACTCGCGCACCATCCGTCCCTCGTAGGATTTGAGCAGCCGCCAATCTCGGCCTAGCAGCCACCTGCGCGGCCCCGGCGACATCGTTTCCCACAATCGCTTATACAGTAGCCACAGGGCATTGTGCGCGTCGAGGACTTTGAACGCACCCGGCACGCGCTCGGCGTATTGGCCCATGTTGAGCTGATCGGCGTGGACCACGTCAAAGGGCTGCTGGGCGCTTAAGCGATTGATGAAGTCACGCATGGTTTTGCGGTCATCGCGGCGTATCAAAAAGGGCTGCCTGGTGAGAAAACTCAAGCTCATATACCAGGCATCTCGTATTGCGCCGCGCTTCATGGGTACGGTATATACCGCCTGGCAATAACGCTCCAGGTGGCGCACATGTTCCGACTGGTCGCCACGGACAAACGAGACCAGGGTTACGCGATGCCGTTGGGCTAGATACTTGATCACGTTATAGGTCTTGATCTTGGGCCCGCTATCCGGCGGATAGGGAAGCACCAGTGTTAGCAATAAGATGTTATTCATTGCCTGTCAGTTCCTGCTCCAACTATGTTGAATCGCACCCTTGCACTGCGCGGCCAACTGAGCCTTGGACGTCGTCGAAAATGGCCCTTGAAAGGATGACTACTTCCCATAGACCTGCTCTCGAGTTGTCTGACCAAGAGATAAATCATTCGCTAGGAGACGGCTTGCCTAATTCTTTCAGCGAGACAATGTAACTTGTTCTTGTACACGTGAGCCGCTGCGCGGAACACTTGTTGGATCTCTGACCGCTGCTCGGAAGCCACTTCAACGAGCGAAGCCAGATTCTGGCCCCCAAGTTCGTCGGTTCGGATGCAGTATCGCTCAAGTCCGACTGAGACCATAAAGTCCCGACACTTCGGCCGGTACTCAAGCATGATCGAAGGAACGTGAGAACAGAGGGCCAGAATTGTTGCATGCAGCTTCATGCCCAGAAAAACGGAACAACGGGACACCTGACGCTTGAACAGTCTTACGTTGGTGTAATACCTAAAAATCTTGGCTGGTTGAGCAAGACTCTGCGCAAGAAAGGTAGAATACGCGTCATCCATTGGCCAGATAGAGTAAACTTGAATCTCCCAGCCGTGCTTTTGCAATTCCGTACACGCTTTGACCACGCCAAGAACTACCTTCTCCTCATCCTCCCCATAAATCAGCCCTAGGCTAGTGCCAATGTTGACTCCTAGAATCCTTCGATTGGGAGGTGAGGGGATACCATCCTCAAGTAGTAACAACGCGGGATCACCTACGACCGTGCTTTCTATCCCTTGCCCCGCCAAGATCTGTTGGGAGATCGGGCCGCGTACCGTCACTTCTTCGAAAGATTTCAAAGACCTGATCCATTCACGTTGCTGGTCTTGGAACCAGGGAGCACAATGTCGCCAGAACTCTGGGTTGATGACTCCAGTGCCCAGAGAAAACGCCGGTAGATTGCGCTTCAAAAGCTCGCGTACCGGTGGTAGATACAGGGGCTTCCCTATTATCGTTCCACCGCCGAGGCAGAGACAATTTACTAACTTGCGGTGCGGCACAAGGGATTCAATTATCAGGTCACGGCGAGTCGCCCGGTAGGGGTAGATGCCAAAGTCAGAAAGGAGAATTCGCATGACATCACAAAGCACTTCATCCCCAAGATTCATGTTTCCCTGCGCACCGACATATCCAATCCGCTTACTCTTGCTCAAAGCCCTGGCATATCGTCGCAGGGTAATTAAGTAATGCCACATCGGCCTCCTTGACTGCTTCGGTATGGGGAAGTTATGACTGCTCATCTGATTCACATTTACCCTTATTAATGAGATCTCACGCGAGTCCGCATTCCGCGCCAGAATTCTGGAGTAAACGCATACAGCCTGGCCAGTCGGACACAAAGAAGCAGCCGGCTGACAACTTTCAGGTAATTGCCCGCCCTGAGATTCACCACAGCAGAAGCAACGTAGGCGCGGCATCCTCGGCCGCGCATGGATGTATTCCCTCGCACGGAATCTTGCATCCTGGCCAGAGCACCGTACAAATCAAGTGCCCTCTCGCGGCCCAGGCGGTCTGAAGCATTTGCCTCGGACCAACCCGTTGTCGTTGTGCGATGAACAACGCGGAAACAGGCGACTATCTCCTGAGTACCGCGAACATCCCCAAGCAAGGCGATCCGCCGTCCCAGATCTCTGTCTTCGGTCACTGTAACATTGGGATCAAACCAGCCAGCCCGATAGAATACGTCCCGACGGAGCCACGACGCTCCAAGGGGTATTGCCTCTCCGGCCACGAAGCAGGCGAACAAGTTTCCGCCAACAGCCGGCCGAATTTCGGAAACAAGAACTCCTTGGTCATCCACCGTCCGATACCCACCATAGACCCAGCAGCAAGCAGAGGATTGCGCAACTCCCAACAGAGCCTCGTAGGCTCCTGGGAGCATGTAGTCATCATCATCAAGAAAGTGGAGAAACCTGCCCTTTGCCAATGCCGCACCAACGTTTCGCGCGGCACTTCGCTCACATCGGTTAGTGTTCACCACTGTGACGAGTGACGATCTCTGCCAGTCAGTCTTGCCCAACGGAGTCCCACTGTCGTTGACGACGATGATTTCAAAGGCACCATCGACACGCTGCTGCTGTAAGACACTGTTGACCGTTCGCGCCAAAATTGGCCGGTTGACCGTAGGGATTATGGCTGAACAAAGCATCTTCACAACTCCTCGAAGCACATTCAGCTCAGCGCCCTCTCATAGACTTCCAACGTCTCTCTACCAAACCGCTCCCAGGAAAACTGCTTGGCTCTGTCTAAGCCTTTTTGGCTCAGTTCGGCTCGTAGAACGGCGTCGCCGAGAGCGCGCTCAATTGCCGTGGCCAAAGCATCCAAGTCGGTGGAATCTACCAACAAGCCCGCGTCACCTACCACCTCCGGAATTGAGGAGTTGTTGGTCGCTACCACAGGCGTGCCGCAGGCCATCGCTTCCAGCGGAGGCAAGCCGAACCCTTCGTAATGTGAAGGAAAGACGAAAAGTGTCGCTGCATTGTACAGCACGGCCAAGTCTTCGTCTGATATACCTTCCAGGAATCTCACTCGGCCATTTACTCTCAACTGATCAATCAGGCTCAATAACTCGCGCCGGAGAAAACTGTGCGTCCAGACAATGCAGAGTTGATACCGAGATCTTTGCTTGCTCGGTAGTTTCGCGTATGCGCTCACCAGTCCTGCCATGTTCTTGCGCGGGTCTGCAGAACCGATGCCCAGGATGAATTCATCTTCCAGACCATATCGGTGTCGAAGGGCCGCTAGCTGGGCTTCATTTCCCATAGGCCGAAAGACCGTCTTGACGGCATGATGAACAACAAAGACTTGTTCTGAAGGAATGCCCAATTGGTTGACAATGTCTGCCTTGGTCGCGTGAGAACCGGCAATGATGTGCCGGGCACATCGAGCTGCTAATTGAGGGACCAACCGATGGTAGAGCCACATTGCCCATCGTTTAGGAGAACGCCCTTCTCGCGAGCTGAGAGGCCCCAACCGGGCAGTCAGCCATATCGTATCATGTAAGGACAGGACAAAAGGACACTGGCTTCCCAAAGTAGCCGTAAGGCAAGGGAAGTGCATCACGTCAATGTGGTCCTGAGCAATTCGCTTGAGCAGGCGAATCTGCTCCCTTACTGGCATTCCCAGGACAGGAAGCGTGCCTTCCACAACTCGATAGGTAAAGTTGCTCTTACTGGGCAAGGTTGCTTCAACAGGAGGGCGGTCCAGATACAGCACATAAGTATTGGCGGTGTCAATCAGACTCAAAGCGTTGACCAAGTTCTCAGTATACGTCTTGAATCCTCCGCTTTGGGGATGGGTTAGAAACCGCGCGTCAATTCCGATTCTCATATTCAGTGCTCCAAGTCTGTTCTCTGCCTGCGCAGTAGCTTCCCGGCCAGCATCAAGTGCCGTTTATGCGAACATTTACCTGGGTTACTTGATTGCTTCAACAGCGAGAGTATAGCCAAGCCACATCCTCTAGCCAACGCAGTGATGATGAGCGACATGCGCAGGAGTCCTTCGCGAGATGGGCCATAGTGCTTGCGGAAGAAGCACAGTTTGCTCTGATAGAGTTGTGCCAACATTTCGTCACTCGCCTGCTGACTACTGCCTCCCCCAAAGTGGACTACCTCAGCACCAGGTAAATAGTAGACTTTCCATCCATTCCTTACCATTCGAAAGCACCAATCCGTCTCCTCGGAATACATAAAAAAGTTTTCGTCCAGCAGCCCAACCATCTCGATGGCCTTCCGTCGGGCCAACAAACAAGCCCCACCTACCCAATCTACTTCGTAGGCCGGTTCATCCACCACGGGACGCCGCTTTCGAAAGTTACGCCCCATCAACTCTGACCAGAGAGTGGGGAACTGCGCCCAAGAAGGCTGCAGACTACCATCGGTGTTGAGCAGTTTGCAGCCGACAATGCCGGCCTCAGGATGTCGCTCCGCAAAATGGACCATCGCCTCCAATGCTCCTGGCTGCACTATGGTATCGCTGTTCAGCAACAGTACATACCGCCCATGACTTGCACAGATGGCCTGGTTATTGGCTTGGGCAAACCCCTCGTTCTTTTGATTCTCGATCAACCGTGTCTGGGGGAAATGATCGCCGACCGTCGCTTGGCTGCCATCGGTAGAAGCATTGTCTACCACAATAACCTCAAAGTCTAGATTCCTGACAGTGTCGTACAATGACCGCAAGCATTGAGCCAACAAATCTTTGGTATTCCAATTGACCACGATAATGGACAGATCAGTCACCATTCACCTCAGTGACCTCACCAGTGGGATAGATATTGCTCAAAGCTACCATTCCGCCAAGCAAAACCCAACTATACACGGCATAATCAAAACCAGAAATGGTCTGAGTATAGACAAATGGGAACAGCCAATCGCCGAGTGCCATGGACACAACGCATCCGGCCCACCCAGCCAACGTAGCAGCAGCAAACCCGGCGCTGAAGTCATGAGTTGTCTTCAGATGCATACAGAGTTTGTAACCTGTCCATCCCAGGGTGCCAAAGAACCACAGACAAAAGAACAATCCTACTATGCCAGTTTGAGAGATGATGTCTATGTAATTGTTGTGAGTGGCCAGGGCCTCAGTCGGAAAGTATGACATGTAATATGCGGCATAGCCCGCAGGCCCTGTACCAAAGAGGAAGTGTTTTCCTGTCACCCGCCAGTTGTGCTCCCAGGCCCACAATCGAGAATTGCCGCTTTCCTCCGTCTCGGCAGCAAGAACAGTGCCGGAGTAGTAATCCCAATTCATGCCCACGTATATGGCTATCAAAAGAAGAAGTACAAATAGTAGCCTTTTGGATTTCATAAAACTGATGGTTGCTATAGCGACAAAGGGGGGCAGCCAGCCAGAGAGCCAGGTGATATTCATGATAAAGTATACATACATCCAGGTTCCAACTAACCCTAACAGGCCCAAACGGAGCCAGAAGGGTAGTTGCTTGTTGAACAGAGCCTGGGCGTACACCAGGGAAACGAACCATAGTGAGAAGAGTCCTCGCGTGTTAAGAAAAGATAGATTGACTTGGAGCAAGTAGGCCGTGAGAGACAAGACTCCCACGAGAATCATAAGCCCACAGAGCATCTTTAACCATCGAATCTCAGAGATGATGTTGGCCGTGAAGATAAAAGCGCCTGGCAGCAGGATCATGACCCCCAACCCACCCAGTTGTACTACAGGCCATGATCCCCATACCACTACCAACGGATCTCGAAACGCGTTGCTCCAGGGGTACGATATAATGGTCACCAGCATGAAAGCAAGGAGTGGCACATTGATGCGTGATGGTTTCAAGTATAACCTTTTTTCCACCACCAACATCCTGATCACCCAAAGAGCAATGAATAGCACGGTCACAATCAGGCTGGCTACGATACGACTTTGAGTGCCAGTAGGTAGGGAAAACCGCACAAACGCAGCTGTCAGCACAATAACCAATACGCCATATTCAAATTTGCTCAGAACCAAAAGGGCCGCAGGGGGAGCAACCACGATTATCAGCACCAGTTCAGGCGATACACGTGGAGCCAAGAATCCAACAACTGGCAGCATGATTAGAACTCCGGTTAGGATGGCTAGCCGAAGCAAGGCTGCGTTTGAGATAGGAACCCTTTTTCGAATGGCGTGTATCATTTTGCCTCTTGATGTCTGTGTTTTTGAATGACTTGATGCAAAAACCGATTCAGCTTCCTTCCGATCTGATCCCAGTCATACCGCTCGCCTACCAATCTTTGCCCATTGGCGACCAGTTTTGTTCGCAGCGCCGAGTCATCCAACAGGCGCAAAACCGCATCAGCAAACTCGGTTGGTTCATCAGCTATGAGGATATCCATCCCGTTCGTCACCTCCAGACCCTGAGCGCCCTTGCTGGTGGAAACCACCGGCGTGCCCAGAGCCATCGCCTCCAGAATCTTCAGCCGTGTACCTCCTCCCATAGTCAAAGGGACGACGCTCACCCAGCTTTGGGCAATAGCAGGGCGGATATCGTCCAGATACCCGGTCAAGATCACCCCCTCTGCATCGGGCAACTTATCTAGGGGTACTCCATCGGTCCGACCGGTGATGCGCAGCACTGCCTGAGGATATCTCTGCTGGATCAAAGGGTAGATGTCTCTCAGGAAAAACTGGATAGCCCACAGATTAAGGTGAAACGTGAGGGAGCCAGAAAAGATCAAAGTTCCTGGTCGTGGTACGCCAAAGTCACCATTGTAGAATGAAAGATCAAGACCGTTGGGAACCACAGCACTGTGCTTCGTCGAGGCAAATGAAACGACCACGCGTACGTGCTGCCGCTCCCGCTCAGAGGTGGTCATGTAGGCATCACAGTGTCGGACGAACCAACGCGTCATACGCTTGAACTTCCAGAATGTAGGGGCATAGCGTACCCGGCGGACGAGGTCAAATTCCTTGGAATAAGCATCCCTCCAGGTACTCACCTGTAGATCATCAAGCACCCTTACAGGCCCCCGGACCTTGCTGGCATAGAGTGCCATCCCTTCGAGAGCGATCACGATGTCGAAGTGGGTTGCCTCTAGTACATGCTGGACGGTACGCTGCATCTCCTCACTAAAGGTATCAATCAGGTAGCGCGGGATAGGAGAGAGCGCCGCCAGAATCGCCCTTAACCGGTAGGGGTTAAAGACGATGCGTGGGACGATGTGTATCTCTTGACAGCAGGAGATCAGATCTTGCTTTTGCGCCTCGTCCCTCTCGACATCATCGCTCAAGGCGATCAGTGTCACTTTGTGGCAAGATGCCAGATGCCGAAGCAGATTGAGCGCTCTTATCTTGGTCCCACTGTCAGGAGGATAGGGGAACCAGTTAGCGAGCACCAGAATCTCCATCAGCGCCTCCCTTACTCAGCCTTTGGGTCCCATCCAGCGACCTCGGCGATCACACGTGCGGGACAACCTGCCGCGAAGGAATGGGATGGGATGTCTTTCGTAACGACGGAGCCAGCTCCAATCACCGAGTCGTGTCCAATTGTGACACCTGGCAGCACGATTGTGTGCGCCCCGACGAAGACCCGTTCTTCGAACACAATCGGTTGCGAAACCGGCCTGGGCTCCCGATCGACCCATAGGACACGATGATAGTCACTGTCCATCACATCACAATACCACGCAATGAACGTTCCCGCACCAATAGTAACAGCGGTGGTAACGTTAATCTGTGCGTGGGCCCCAATCCCTGCACCGTGTCCAATTGATAGAATCGCTGGTTGCTTCTTGCCCACTACAGCGATCTCTGCCTTGTCCCAAATGTGGCAGTAACGATCCAAGTGTATCTCGCCACCACGCTTGACGATCCTGATCCCTTTGCCAGCCCGGATCAGACCCTTCGTATCGAACTTTCGTGAGAGCCAAAAGCCTCGCAAAGTCGCACCCGTTTCGTAAAGCTTATCGCGCGAAGGTAGTTGTGCAAATTGTTCGATCATTGAGGCAAATCCATCCGCTTCAGAGTCTGATCGCCGCAGCCAGTATCGAATCAGCATTGAGGGGAGCCTGATGATTGCAGACATCACGCTTGCTCCTTTCAACCAGCGAATCGTGTAATAGCGCACGTGCGGTGAGCCCTCCCGCGCATCGAGGGGGATCTTGTGCCAGACCTTTGCCCCCGACGCATGCACAATCTTGAACCCCGCTCGTCGCGCTCACTTGCTGAAAAGCTCTCTCCCAAAATCATTCGGCGCTTAAAGGTTAAAGGATCGGGCGTCTACGGACACGCTCTAGCTGAACAACTTTCGATAGTCCAGTTTGTACTCCAGGTTTCGACTCCGCTGTCGCAGGAATCGTGCCGGCACACCAGTCACAATGGTATATGGTTCCACATCACGGGTTACGACCGCACCGGCAGCGACTACTGCTCCCTCCCCGATAGTAACACCAGGCAGGATGAGCGCCCTCGTGCCCACAAACACTCGATCTTTAACGACGATTGGCGCTCCTCGATTGTCAAAAGTGGGGCTATCGAGGTCATGCTCCAGAGCCAAAAACATGACCTCTTCAGATACACTGACGTTGTTTCCAATCGTCAGCGGGTACCGGCCGTCAAGCAACACTCCGCGATTGATGATCGAATTGCGCCCTATGGTCACCGAACTCGGATCATAGAAGCGACACCTCATGTGAACGCTAGAGCGGGGACCTATAGATACTCCAAACAGAGTTCGGTACAGCAACAGCCTTATCGTGTGAGAGGGAATACATCCCACAACAGCAGCCAATGCATCTCTGGCATCATACCACAGCCAATACATGCGCCAGGCGAACCGTTTGACCCCTGCCGGTGCGTGCCGGTGTAGGAAAGGAGACTTGTTGGAGAGCGACCGAATATTGTTCACGTTGATACCCTCTGATCGGGCATTCGAGCTGCCCCAAAGCGGCCTCGGGCAAAATCCCACACGCCGAGAACCTGCGCCCTGGCATTGGCCCGCCGATGAGCATTTTTCCTCTTGGTATATATTGATACCACACTCCGGGCTGTTGAAACCAAGCTTCGCCCCAAGGACAACACCTGCTGAATTCCAGACAAGTGTTTTCGCAAAAACAACAAGGCGTTCCTGGTCATATAGTAAGAAACCAAGGGGGAACTTGAGCCAATAGACCGCGAAACCTTGTGCCACATTTTTGCTTGAGGCACGCAGACTATCCGGTACCCCTGATTGCGTGCCCGTACGCACCAATCGGCCTCTTCATAATAGAGGTAGTAATCTGGATCCAAGAATCCCGTCGTTTCTATTACCTCGCGTTTGGCCAATAGGGCACAACCGCTGACAAAATCTACGTCGAAGGTCGGCTCACCTTCGTGGGCCGTTTCCCCTGCCCGAAGCCGACGCGTCGATCCGTTGACCCAGTTGATAGTCGCGCCAGCAGTCCAGATTTCATCTGGGGCATCGTAGTAGAATATGAGCGGCGAGGCGACACCGATCTCTCCGTCCGTTTCTGCAACATTGACCAGTTCGACCAGGAAAGCGGAGTCAACGACGGTATCGTTGTTCAGAAGTAGCACGTAATCCGCACCGTGCTCTAGTGCGCGGCGCGTCCCCACATTGTTGCCCTCAGCGAAACCCATGTTCTCACTGTTCTCGATCAGCGTCACCTGGGGAAAACAACCCCGAATCGCCTCCACCGACCCATCCATGGAACCGTTGTCCACTACCACAACTTCGTAAGCTGGGTAATCCAGGTCTGCTAGTGACTCTAGACATTCCAGAGTGTCGGCCAGTCCGTTCCAGTTGAGAATGATGATAGTCACACAGGGTATCATGGTTCCTTGCCTTTACACCAAAGGTTCACTTTTACTGATGGCCACCTTCCAGGAGTTGAGGATGAGCCTGTAAATAATCATAGATTTGCTCGGCGACCAGGGCGTTCCCTTCCACGTTCAGATGCCAGTTCGGGCGCCAGTAAAACGTCGCCCCGTCTTGAGCCGCCTGGCGCAACGCTGGTCCCGCATCCACAAAGGCTATCTGATTGTCCCGGCACAAACGCACAATCCGTTCAACAACCTGATCGTCGAAGTGCAGGTTGTCCCCCTCCAGGTCAAGCATAGCCGCCACCGCGTTGATACTCTCTTGATCGTCTTCAGGCTCAACCTGAAGCTTAGTCGGAATTATCACTACCAACAGCTTTGCTCCTGAATCTCCGGACTCCTGGACCAGCCGCTGCAGAACCATCTCCTGCAATTGAAAGGTCGCTTCGAGAACCTGCGGATTCGATCGGGTCAGATTGGCCTGGCCTAAACACTGTCCCATCACACAGGGATACTGTTCACCAGCGCTCTGCGCACCGCGCTGTGAAGCTGTTGTGCCCCCCTCCATCCCCCCGTGCAAAGCGGTCAGTAGGGCATTCTTGGCCTTCCACAAAAGCGGATACAATCGCAAATGCCGCCGCAGGTATCACTTGATTCGGCTTCCGACGCCAGTTTCCAGCAATAGGCTTTCATCCCCAGCATCGCCCCCTGCTTCTTCAACTATCGTCGCCAGATGCGGGTCATCCCGCTGACGGCTCAAGGATGTCATTGCCCGCGTAAAAGCCAAGGATGATCAGATCCGGCTGCAAAGCATGCCCGTAGACTTGCAGCCAGAGATACTCCTGGAGAGTAGAGTAGCCACCTACCCCAGCATTAAGGACTTGGAACTTCGTGCCTTCGACGCGCGGATCCTGATTCAGCTTTGTTTCCAGGAAGCTGCTATACGTCTCACCATTATGCACGATCCCATTGGTCATTGAGTCGCCAAGCACGAGAACCCTGAACACTCCCCCCGGTTTCTCGATCGCAATGTCCTCACCTGCTCCCTCACCTGTCGGCTCCTCACCACGTAAGCCTGAACCCGCAAGAATATTTCTATCCCCACCAGAGCAAGAGTTATCCCGACGAATACCAGGAAAAGCTTGCCAAAAAACCGTCTCATCACACTATTATCTCCTCACGCCAAAGTTCTCTGCAATCATTTTTGACCACCAAGTTCAGCAAAAAACTCAAAGTTACCGATTTTGATGGTCTAGATTGACATAACGCGCCAATCCCACCCGGACAGGAAAACTCTACCAATACGACTGCACATTTTTGTTCTTCATTCGTGGTTCGAGTTGTGCTCCTACCATACGAGAAACATCTGGGTCATCGCGCAGCAATGCCCATCCCTTGAAGGATGTTGAATACTTCCTCCGCCACGAGTCGGTGTCCCAAGACGCTGGGATGGGAGAATTCGTCCGTAAATACCAGCGAAGATTCGTGCCCCCTGAAGACAGGCAGGGGGTCCACAACAGGGATACCGATTCGCTGCGCAAAGTCCACCAAGACTTCTTGAGGAACCAGCGGTGCATCCTCGGACATTACCTGAGCCTCCACAGGGAATATAACCAATAGCAGTCCGGCACCATGCTCCTCTGCTACATCCTGCATTTCCAGGATCTGGCTCGTGATCCGTTCCCACAACTCGTCCTCTTTCTTCAGGGGGAATGGCCAACGGAGAGCCGTATCACTCGTCTGACTGCTCTTGCGCCACCTTGAACGCAACATTCCATACTGTTGAGTTACAAAGTGATAGAGATAGCTCTTCCGTCGCAAGAATCCCTTGATACGCGCAACGACTCCTCCTGCATCGGTGGGAGCGAAAGGAGAATCCAGAGGGACAGAGGCGATATTGCCATTCCTCGCATAGACCGCCTGCACCCCGTCCGCATCGTTCAGGACACAGAACCCCACGATGACCAGGTCCGGTTGATATCTAATCCCATATTCCTTGAGATAAGCCAGTTCGTTGCCAAGGTTATAGGCAGGCACACCAGCGTTGATCACCTCGTAACGCCTTGAGGGATCATCCGTGTTCAGCATGCTTTCCAACCGCGCGAGATAGGTCTCCCCCTGGCCCACTTGCCAGCCAAATGTGACCGAATCGCCCAACCCCAAGATCCGGTACACCCCGCGTGGCTTTTCCAGCGAGATCGGATCATCCCTCAACCCCTGGGAATTGATCACTACATGGATATGTTCGAACTCATACTGCATATTGGGTTTGAGCGTATAGCTCAGCGCCTCATTGTCAACCGGCTGATAGACGATTCGTCTGACCGCCATCAATTCCCAGCCAGTGGGTCCTGGGGCAACGATTCCCACCTCGTATGCTCGCACGACCATTTCACCCAGCAGCAAAGCGACGAACAATCCGCTAGGCATCAACAACACGTTTTGCACGAGGGTTTTGAAAGCACGTGTATCTACCCTGAGATGTTGCCTAAGCATCAATCACTCTCATTTCCTCACAATATAATTCTCTATGTATAGCGTGTCAATTCCACTCTTGCCGAACGTATTCAGCGCGTTCTCCGGCGTGTTGACAATCGGCTCACCGCGCAGGTTGAATGAGGTGTTGAGCAGCACCGGCACCCCGGTCTCTTCGGCAAAGCGTTCCACCACCCGGTAGTAAAGCGGATTCCACTCGCGGCGAACCGTTTGGATGCGCCCGGAGCCCCCCTCGTGGGTCACAGCCGGAATCAGCGCCTGCTTGTCCTCACGCACCGGGAACACCATCAGCATATAGCGCACCGGATAATGGCGTCGCACATCTGCCAACCCCGTATAGTACTCCTCCGCCCGCTCTTCCAGAACGACCGGTGCAAAGGGACGAAACGGTTCTCGAAACTTTATCTTGGTGTTAACGGTCTCTTTCATGTCCGACCGGCGGGGATCGGCCAGAATGCTACGGTTACCCAGCGCTCGCGGCCCCCACTCGAAGCGCCCCTGGAACAGGCTAATGACTTGGCCCGCCAGCAGGTCGTCCACCATCAACCTCGCCAACTTCTCCTGGTCATCAATCCGTTGGTACTGCACACCGGCACGGTCCAACGCGGCCTGAACCTCATCGGGTGTGTAGCCCTGGCCCCAGTAGTTGTGTTCCTGCACAAACTTGCGTGGCTTGCCCAGCAGCACGTGATAGGCGTACAGCGCTGCGCCCAACGCCCCGCCGGAATCGCCGGCCGCCGGCTGGATCCATACCTCCTCGAATGGCGTCTCCCGCAGAATGCGCCCGTTGGCCACACTGTTCAGCGCCACGCCTCCTGCCATACACAGCTTATTGAGTCCCGTTCGCTCATGGACGTGCCGGACCATCTTGAGCAATGTCTCCTCGGTCACCCGCTGGATGCTGGCCGCGATTTCGGCGTAGTGCTGGTTGCGCTGCGCCGTCTGGTCGTTCCACTGAGGGTGATCCTTTTCAGGGTGCGTGGTCGGGGTGTAAAAAATCGAGTCGTGCACCCTCGGCTCGCCAAACAGGGCCTCGAATCGGCCATTGAAGGTGCGCGAGGTGGAATGATGGAAGCAAAAATAGTCCATGTTAAGGCGAAAGCTGCCGTCTTTCCCCACTCCGATCACCTTGTACACATCCTCCACGTGGGTTGGTCGCCCGTAGGGGGCCATACCCATCACCTTGTACTCGCCGTTGTTGACCCGGAAGCCCAGGAAAGCAGTGAAAGCCGAGTAGAGCAATCCCAGCGAATGGGGGAACTTGATCTCGCTGAACAGTTCGATCTCATTCCGGCCGGTCCCATCCCAATCGGCCGTCGCTTTGCCCAACGTGGCCGTTGTCCACTCTCCGACTCCATCCACGGTCAGGATGGCCGCCTCGTCATAAGGCGAAGCAAAAAATGCGCTGGCAGCGTGCGACACGTGGTGCTCCGCAAAGAGCACGCGCTCTGCAGGCAGGCCAAGATGACTCGTCAAGTGGTTCTTGATCCACAGCTTCTCGTCGAACCAGGCAATCATCGCCTCGCCGAATGTCTCCCAAGAGCGAGGAAAAGTACCCAACGAGGTCATCAGGATGCGCTCGAACTTTACCAGTGGCTTCTCGTAGAAAACCACATAGTCCAAATCTGCCCCCGAGATACCGGCTTGGCGCAGACAGAAGTCGATCGCCGCACCAGGAAAACCATAGTCGTGCTTTTTGCGGCTGAATCGTTCTTCATCAGCCGCAGCAACCAACATGCCATCTTTGATCAATGCCGCGGCAGAATCGTGATAAAAACAGGAAACTCCTAGAATATACATCAGAACTGCCTCCTCGCTTCATCAAGCCCGCTACTGATTGTCGTACGGTTGTTCCAGAAAGAAGGGTATGTCAACGATCTGGTTTTCAGCAAGTCGCCGAATAAGCGCACCAAGACACCAAAGGGAGTGATCACCAGGAAGTAGAAGAAAGCCAGCAGAATGCGGCTCTGATAATTTCCCATCTCGGCCGCAAAGCCTTTCCAGCCTTCCCAAAGCCGCCTAAAAAAGCCGTTTCCTTGACTAGAGACGGCAGTCTTTGGTTTTGATGGCATTCTATTACGACGCGCCCTGTTCAGCATAAGAGACACCAGCCCGCCTACGATTAACCACACGCTGATGGCAGCCCATTTGCCAAGGGCTGGCCGCGAAAAGAACGCGGCAATCCACAGCACGATCACCACAGCCAAATCCAGCAACTGTGGGGTAGGCGACCTGTCCCTTGCCCCAATGACAGCACCAATCGAATAACCTACCAACGCCAAGAGTACCAATGCCAGTCCGCTGATAAACTCCATTTTATGCCTCCTGCCTAGAAAAGTGTGTAGATGAAAGGTGCCACGGCAGAGCCCTGAGCAAAGATCAACAACAGGGCAAACAGAATCAGCACCACAATCATCGGTATCATCCACCACAGCTTGCGTTTCCAGAGGAAAACTAGCAACTCCCCAAGGATGCCCATACGAGACAAAAAATTTCTACCAATACGAGTACTCATTTTTGCTCTCCCTTCTAAGTTTGAGTTTTGCTCCCGTCAAAGGAGCCTACGAGATGGTAAACACCAACAGGCTAGCACATTCACTTGAGCTCTATCATACAATAGGCTCGCACGGCCGCGCCCGCCGGCCTATTCCGGTTGAGAATGCTAATCGTCACCCGAGGCATCACGAATTCTTGCCTTCCTGTGCCAACCTGGCTCGATACGTCTGCACGGCCTCAATGATGAAATCGGCAAAGAGCGATCCAATGGTCTGATTGGCCAACTGATCGGGATGGGAATCCTCTCCCTTGCGATAGGTCGTGCATAGCATGTTAAAATCGGGGCGTGATGAATTTCCCTCGGCCAACAGGTCAAAGAGGTCGAAAGTGAACACGTTGGGATGCCCTGTCAGGAACTCATCGGACTCGAGCCAGTCGGCAAAGGCCCGCGCACGGGCGGCGGCCTCTGCATCGGTGGCCTTCGGATTCAGGGGCGGCGGGGTCACGACGATGAATATCCTATCACGATGCTGCTCCATCACGTTCCGGATGCCGAGGTAGTAGGCTTTGTATTCTTCCAATTGCTCATCGCTGGTGATATTGCTGACCGGGAAACAGGATTTGAAGGCGATGACCTCGTGCTGCATCAACCCGCTGAAAGCGTTTAATGGAAGCCGATAGACTCGCTGAGCAAAGAGCCGGGCCAAGCCGCTAGGATCGGTGTTATCATCGGGGATGCTGTAACTGTAGCCAGTGCGCGTGCCGTTGGGCCGGGTTAGCCCCTCGTAGTTATAATCGTGGTCCCAGAACTGGAAGCCCGCAGCAGCCAGCCGCTCCCGCATCCCACTCTGACGGATCAGGTTTCTCCCCGTCGAGTGATGCAGAAAGATGATGTTGGTGAAACCGCCGCTGAGGGTGATGTTCCGATGATCTAGCAATGCCCGCATGCGGTGAAGGAGGGCCATCCGCAGGCCTTGACCACGTAAGGCCAGCCCTGCTATCATAACCAGTGTGGCTGCCAGGACTCCTAAGACGATCAAAAGGGGCATCTTATTCCTCATCGTTCCCACCTGTCCACCTTGCCAGCAATCCGGGCGGGGTTGCCGTAGACCAGGGTGTTGGGCGGTACGCTGCGACGCACCACTGAGCCAGCCCCAACGATGCAGTTGTTACCAATGGTCACGCCTTTCATAATGATAGAATAAGGGCCAATCCACACGTCATCGCCGATGGTGATGGGGGCTTCGATCTCTGCCTCATCCTGACCTTTCATCCACATGCGATGGCCAATGCCATCGAAGATGCTGCAATTCCAACTGATCATGCAGCGGGCACCGATTCTCGTCTGAGTGTTACATAAGATTATCGTGTTAGAGCCAACAATGACTCGTGGGCCAATGGAAAGGTGACCTCCACAGACAATTTTGCTGCCCATGGCCAGGCGCGCACCTCGCCCCACCTCAATGCACCCTCCCTTCCACTTGAGTACCTGAACCTTGCGTTCGACGATGAAGAGATCTTTTGAGTCGAACTGATACCATCGAAGCAGGCGACGCAACACACCTAGTGAAGCAATCACCTTATTGCGCATGTTGTACCGCTTGAACTGCCGCCAAAAGCGCTCATAGCCGGGCTGATCGATGCACCTGGGTTCAGGACCAGATATGGAGCTTGTGTTGGCAAGTTTTTCACTCATATCTCTCTTTAACCTTATTCCAAGACATCCTGGTAGATCCCCAACCACTCGGAGAATTCCCGATCTGAGTTTTTCACGTCCCGGATACCAGATCGAAGCCACGACAGAAGCGAAGGGTCGTCAAGCAGCCGTTGCAGTTGACGGGCCAAGTCGGCTACGCTGTCTACATCATAGTGCAGACCATCAACTTTGTTTTCAATCTGGTACTTCATGTTGGGGATGTTTCCCACGACCACTGGCGTCTTTGAGGCAAGGGCTTCCAGTGTTACCAATGGTCCTATTTCGTACCATAGTGAGGGAACCACCACGACGTCAATCTCACTCAGTATCCTTTCCACATCAGAATTCTCATACCGCCCTGCAAAGGTGATTCGAGGATCGTTGCTAGTCAGTTTTTGCAGCCGTTGAGCATATCGAGGCCGTACGGTCACGCTGCCATGAATCCTCAACTCCGGCTGGGCATTAGTTGCTCGAAGCTGGCGGAAAGCAGAAATCAGCACGTGAGCCCCTTTGGCAGGAGTCAGATTGCCCAAATAGCCAATACGCAGGTGGCCGCTCTCAGGGCTCGTTGATTCTGGATGCTTCCAGCCACTCAAGTCCAGCCCATGAAGTATCACCCGCAGGCGCTCCGGGGGAAGACCCTCTTGCAGCAGGATCTCGTACACAAGGCGGGCTGGAGTAATAACCATATCTGCAGTGGCCAATCTCGCGCCAAGATAGCTTTTTCTCGCTGCCAGTGCATCAAGCTGCTCCTGCCAACCTAAGACTTGAGCAATCTGCGGGCTACGCAATGCTCTCTGCGCAAAGAGACCGAGTCTACCCCGAGAGGCCCGATCTGGAAGGCGATAACGCCGCTGTGCTGTGTGAAGGCACCACGCACAAGTCGTCGGAGCCTGGGGGCTGGGACAACGAGAGCCATCAGGGCGTAAGAGAGTCATTCGAGGACAAAAAAACCAGTAGTCGTGCAAAGTTACAACCGTAGGCATTCCGACTGCTTTAGCTGCCTCAACCACGCTGCCCGACAGGAGGTAACCACTGTGAATGTGAACGATGTCTGGCGAACTGGCACGTAGGAAACGCTCGAACCATTGTCCGATAAGGGGATTCTGAAAACTCTCGTGAATATTGCCGGTCTGGCCGCGCTCAAAAGATAGTCTATGGACAGTGATTCCTTCATATTCACCCGTGGCAACGTCCAATCCTGTTGTGGACGGCTGCTCGATTGACTCGACGCATACAACTTGGACTTGGTGTCCGCTTCGAGTCAGCCAATGTGCCGCCCGGCGGACGATCAATTCCACCCCCCCCAAATACTTTGGTGGAAAGTGGTGAGTGGCAAGCACAATCTTCAATTGAGCCCTCTTTCTTCCAGGACAGCGGCCTCACGCCGATTGAGCAGGTCACGCAAGAATCGGACTTCCTTCTTGTCCACGACACCCAACAACACAACTCCTGCCAAGTAGATAACAACGGCGGTAACCACGATGACCAAGAGATCCCATCCCCGAAAGGCCCATGTAGCCATTCCCATGAAGGCTGCCGCCAACGACGGCTTGAGGAAGGCCGAAACACGATCGATGGATGCCATCTCCTGGCGCAACAGCCATAGGTATTGGGCGACCAGTATGGCCTCGGTAAGCACAGTGATCACGGAAGCAGCTTCCAAGCCAAAGGTAGGAATAAAGATCAGATTCAGGAGCAAATTAACGGCAGTACCCACTCCAACTGACCGGACCACTTTGTTCTCCAGGTTGTGAACAACGACAATGTTACCCAGAAGCTCCGAAAGAAACATGAGTGGCAGCACCCAAATAAGGATACGCAACGGCAGAATAGTAGCGCTGAACTCCTCGGAGTACAAAAAGAGCACGATCCTGTCCCCAAGAACCGTTGTTCCTACTGCAATAGGGAGAGTCAAGATAAACATGTACTTGAGGGCACGGTTGTAAATCTGGACCATTCTATCAGGGTTGATAGCATACTGACGAACCATAGAGGGGTACAGCGAAACGTTCACGGCGTGCGATATCGGCATTAACATGAAGATCAGGCGATAGGCCGCATTGTACCAGCCGGTGACAGCATCTCCCCGGAAATACTGGAGCAATACAGTGTCTACCTTGTAGGAAAGGCCCAGCGCAAAGCCGATAGTCGCAAAGGGAAGCGCTGCTTTTATCAGACATAGCCACGTGCTGGGGTCAATCTGCCACCGGAGCCCTCCCAGATGGCGACGGATCACCACAAAGCTCAGGCTGGCCATTGCCAAGACACCGCACAGGGATGCAATAATCAATCCAATAACCCCATCTCCTCTTATCAAGACTATTGTGCCTAAACTCACGAAAACGAGCTGGTGCACCACACTGAAGGTGGCCGAATAATCGAGGCGTTCCTTGGCCATAAGCAGCATATCCAGAGGGCCCTGGACAGCGTACAGAAACAGACCGCAACTGGCCACAAAAATCCCTAACACCAGCTCTGGAGATCGCCCTGAAAGAATAGCAGAGCCCGTAGCCATGGCAACTGCCAGAAAAGACAGAATTAAGCGAAGGGCCACAACGTTGGAAAAGAAACTGGAAGTCTTTTGGGGGTCCTTGGCTATTTCTCTCAGGGCGTAAGCGGCTAATCCAAGATCCGAGAAGATGGCAAAGATACTCACGTAGGCTAACACAGTGGCGTATTGGCCGTAGCTCTCACCTCCGAGTCGCCGCACCACAAAGACAGAAAAGCAGAAAGAAAGAGCCCTAATAGCAATTTGCCCCATTAAGCTGAACATAGAGTTTTTGACCACAGTTCTAGAAAAATTACTCATTACCGATTCCCACGGCGATACCTTACCCGTAGCCGTTCTCTTCCACGTAAATAAGCTTGCTCCCCTGGGGACTGAAACGAAAATCTATGGGGCGCAGCTCTGGCAGCACTTCGCAGATCTCGGCGTGCCGCTCCGGCGGCGCGTAGAGAAGCAGGAATCCACCCCCACCCGCGCCCAATATCTTGCCGCCAATGGCCCCGTGCGCCCTGGCTCGCTCGTACCACTCGTCAATGCATGGCTTGCTGATCCCGCTGGCCAGCTTGCGCTTCTCCATCCAGCCGACGTGCAACACCTCGCCGAACCCGTCCAGGTCGTTTCGCAACAGTGCTTCGCGCAGTTGTCCGGCCAGGCTGACCATCCGGCACAGACCAGCCCGTTTCTCCTCGTCGGTTCGGGTGTTGCGAGATTGCTCACTCAGAATCTCATCGGCGCTGCGGACCAGGCCGGTGTAGAGCATCAGCAGCCCCTCCTGCAACCGTTGCCGGGTCTCCGGGGCACAGACCACGGGGTCCACGAACACGCTCTCGTCGGGGTTAAAACGAATGAATTGCAGTCCACCATAGGCAGCGATGTACTGATCCTG